>Ga0209985_10000022_pt1 | contig 174366 bp, 147 predicted proteins | sample NOAtaG_FD_187305 | JGI IMG/M metagenome (GOLD analysis project Ga0209985, IMG submission 187305) | Freshwater lake microbial communities from Lake Erie, under a cyanobacterial bloom - NOAA_Erie_Diel6S_1000h metaG (SPAdes) (version 2) | ecosystem: Environmental > Aquatic > Freshwater > Lake ... | reverse complement strand
AGGTCACGATCGAGCAGGTTCTTAATGATCGAACCCGCATCAACGCCCCGAATGGACTCAATGTCCGCCCTTGTAACAGGTTGGCGATAGGCTATAATGGCGAGCGTCTCGAGGGCGGCGCGTGACAGGGGCCGCTGCCGAGATGCAAACATGCGCTCCATGAGCGGCGCAGCAGCAGGCACCGTCCGAAATTGATAACCAGCACCCTTGTCATGCTCGAGACGGAAGCCGCCATTGCGCTCTCGATAAAGTTTCTGCAGGGCATGGATCACCCTTTCAATCTCAGCGACTGCTGGTTGACCCTCTTCGTCCTGGAGGATCTCGGCCACCTCGGTCAGCGACAAAGGCTGAGGCGCCGCAAAAAGAACGGCTTCGACTTGCCCCTCCAAGGTCAGCGCCTCATCCCAGCGCATCAAACCATCGCGTCGACCGGTTTCAGGATTTCCGGAAAGCGTGAGTTCCGGAGCCTCGTCCAAAGACTGATCAGCTGCATCGTTGAAAGCCGCTTGCAGCTCCTCGGTCATCTCTGGATCCAAGTCCTGCTTGGGATCATCGGGGGGAAACGGATCGTTCAATTTACGCCATCCTCATCACTCTTGAGGTCCACAGGGCTTGTACGCTCCCACTGCAGTGGCAACTGCGCAGTATCGAGATCGCTTCGATACACCCAAAGAGGCCCATTCATCACTTCTTGATGCACCTTCAGTTGCCCGCTTTTGCAGAGTTCCAGCGTCGCGAGTATGTAAACGACCAGCTCGTACCGGGACTGAAAAGTTTTGTAAAAACCTTGGAATAAGGCAAAATTCACGTTCTCGACAATTTTAGCCAACTCGACGATTTTGTCCTCGACCGTAACCATATGGGTCTTGGCTTCAACTCGTGCCGGGGGCTTGCGCTCTGCCAGATTCCGCAGCATCTGCTCGTAAAGGATCACGAGCGATGCCGGATCACCCTCGAGAGGCGCTTCGATACTTTCGTAGAGAGGAGCTAAACGTTGCCACTCCAAAGACGAACGTATCTGCACGCCGAACTGTGGCTTGATCGCGAGGTGTTCCGCAGCTCGCTTGAAGGTCTCGTACTGAATGAGCCTTTCCTGCAGCGAGTAACGAGGATCATCTTCCGACACAGGACCATCGTCCGCTTTGGTCTCTTGACCTGGCAATAGCATACGGGTCTTGATCTCTATCAAGGTGGCAGCCATCTCGATAAACTCACCAGCATCCGCCAGATCCTCGTAGCGAAGAATACGGAGATATTCGAGATATTGCTGAGTCAGAGTAAAAATATCGATGTTGAACACATCGATCTCGTTCACCTTGATCAGGTGCAGCAGGAGATCGAGCGGCCCCTCGAACTGTGCAAGTTTAAGATAATACTGCGTGGTCATGCCTGGAATCCCTTGCAAGTCGGCAAGCCAGATCTAAACTGTCCGACGATTCTAGCGGAATCGAGGCCCTTTGGATAGGCCCGGGTCATGGCCGATCCTCGTGGGAATCCCATAGACAAGCCCCTTGCACAAATGGCATAAGGTGGCCCCATAGCGGAGATCTCTGTGAAGCAAACGCCATCTCTTACCAGTCACGACATCGCGACCTGGCTTGCCTTGCCAAGTGAGTCACTTTTTGTGCGTGGCCGACGCGTCACCTCGCTGGCCGCACGTCCGGAGCAACCCCTCAACCGCGAGGCCTTAAAGACGTCCTATGGTCACTCGCAGCTCTTGCCCATCGAGAGCTTGAAAGAAGACGCCGCGGACGTCCAGGCCTTCAGAGGCCTCGATCCTGCTCGCAGGACCTTCTTATCCAGCGGGACCACACGAGATCTGCAATCCCGATCACCCTTCAGCTCGCAGGGCTTGGAACTCTACCGCACGTTTGCACTCAAAGCTTTCTGGGCCATGATGGAACGTTATGCGCCCGACCCTCGACGAATGGCAGGTGTCAGTCTGGTTCCGTCACCCCAGGAGTGGCCCCTGTCGAGCTTGGCCCAGATGGTGGCTTGGATCGGGGAGGAAGTCCCCCTTCAGTATTGGGACGGCTCAGCACCCTTACCCGAACGTCCGCTATGGCTCTTTGCTACGGCATTTCACCTGGTTCAGCTGGCGGATCAGGGCTGTGCGCTCCGTCTGCCTGCTGGAAGCGTTGTCATTGAGACAGGTGGGACCAAGGGTCGCAGCCGTTCGGTCACGCGAGCGGAACTGTACCAGCTCATCGAAAGCTGTCTGGGTGTCCCGCCCAATCGCATCATAAGCGAATATGGCATGTGCGAGCTGGCAAGCCAGGCGTACGATTTTCTTGAGCAGCCTGACGGACCTTCGGTGCCACTTGCCGAGCGGCGTTTCCGGTTTCCGAGCTGGGTTCATGTGAGCGTCATAGATGCCCTGGGGCAGGAGCACGACGAGGGTTATGGCAGCCTTGTCATCGACGATCCTCTGCGAATCGATCTTCCCTGGCCGCTCCGGACCGAGGATCAGGGGAACATCACGAACGAGGGGGCCTTCCGGCTTTTGGGTCGGGTGCCGCACACTCCTCTCAAGGGTTGCTCTCTGCTCGCCGAAGACCTTGTAGGGCCACAGGTTCAGGCGAACAAGGTTCAGGCCGCACCGCGCCTCGAGCGCTGGGAGCTCGATCCAAAACGTCTTTCTTCGACGCGCAGAGCCTTGGATCGTTTCCTCGAAGATCCGCGACTCAAGGCCTGTCTGGCGACTCAACTTGGCTCCCAAGACTTAGCAAGGATCGCCTGTCTCGATATCCACGGCAGTTTGCCACAGGATGGTGAAGCCTGGGCACGAGCCGCTCTCGGCAGCTTAGGGGGTGGCTCAGCCCGTCGATGGCTCTTGATTCCACCCCAAACCCACCCTTTAGCGCTCCTCCAGCCTTTGGCTCTGGCTTGTGCTCTCGATATTCAGGTCACCCTCCGTATGGTCGAAGCTCATGAGGCTTTTTATCGTCTCTGGTTCGAACACCTGGAGGACCTTGCTTCCATCAAGGTCCTGCCTCCTCGCTATAGGCTGGGTGAGGACCGAGACCCTGAAGTCGAGGCCGTGCTGGTCTTTGGTAGTAACGCAACGCTGCTTAAGCTTGCGTCCGTAAGTCCCTGGCCGCTCCAAGGATTTGGCACTCTCCTCACCGCAACTGTTGTGAGCCGAGACAGCGTCGAGGCGCAGGCTGGCTTAATCTGGAAGGATGCCTTAAGTCTAGGGCAAAAGGGTTGCCTAAGCAGTCGCTTACTCTTCGTCATCGGCGCAGACGATACCGTGACTGATCGTGATGCGTTGCTGCATACCCTTGCCCGCCAGCAAGCAGACTGGGCAAAGGTACCCTCTGACATGAGTCTCGGTCTGATGCATACTGCCTATGCAGAGCGTCGAAGAGGACGGTACGTTCTCCAGCGTCAACAAAGCGAGCAAGCCTTGCTGCTGTTCGACAGGTGGCAGCCCGAGCATACCTTGGCAGATTTGCTTTGCGATCGTCCCTGGGCCTTGCCCGTCATCGCAGTGCAAGCTCGGCAGCAGGAGGACTTTGCCCGATGGTTGGCAAGGCAACACGATCTCTATAAAATCAGTGTCTGTGCACAGACTTTCGCGACCATGAGCCCGCATCTGCCGCAGGAATCTTGTCGACTTGGCGAGGCCAATGCCCCAATCTGGGACGGAACACATCAGCGTCGTGGCTTGTTCGATCTTACTTCTCCCGCAGGGACGCCCCTCTGCCGTTTTTACAAGGGCTGACGGTATAATGAATGAGAACTCTGTTCGAGCCGGAATTACGGTCAATCGCTCGCATAAAGGAAGGCCTTGGATGATTCCAGCGATTCTCTTACTTGGCGTTGGGTTCAGCGCAGCCGAAGCGTATGCTCACGCCGGGTTACATCCAGACGTCATGCGTCGGGCCTTTATCAAAAGCTCGAGTATCAATCCTGAAACGGAGGCTTCGTTCCGAATTGCCAATGGCCAGCAGGAGCGCTCGATCCAAGATTTTTGTAACAAACTAGGCAAGCAGTTCACGAAGCATGGCTGGGAAAGTGATCCTTGCGGCAAAATCAAATGGCGCGCGACCCTGCAGACCGTGGAGAAAAATCCGCTGCTGTTCGCCACGTTTGGCGAGGGCACAGACATTACACTCCTCCTAAGCGGTGTCCATCCCGATGAGATGACCCCTGTGCCCATGGGCTTTCGCCTGGCCCGGCACCTTCTCGAAAATCCCCAGCAGATCAAACCAGGACAGCAGGTGATCATCGCGCCTCTTGTGAACCCCGATGGCTACCTCAAAGATCGACCCCAGCGGACCAATGCTCGTGGCGTCGATCCCAATCGCAATTTTTTTACGATCGATTGGTATGAAAAGTCGATCGCTTGGTGGGTCGAGATTCGGAAGCGGAGCCTGCCGCACTTTCCTGGACACTTTCCCAACTCTGAGATCGAGACCGTCTTTCAAGTCCGGCTCATCGATGAGTTTCAACCGGATAAAATTCTGTCGATCCATGCTCCACTTGGCTTTCTCGATTATGACGGTCCCGGCGACCAAAAGCCAAAGCCATTGAGCCCGACCGAAACACAGGCCCGGGAGTTAGCAGAAGCTATCTCTCGAAAAGCTAATAATTACAGGGTTGTAGACTATTCATTCTACCCCGGTTCCCTCGGCAACTTCGCTGGTAACGAGCGGCATATCCCCACGATCACCTTGGAATTGCGCTCGACGGATCCAGAGAAAGTCGATGAATACTGGGCTCAGTTTATGCCCGGCATGCTCCAGGCCATCGACTACCCTTTCAAAAAGACCGTGGAAGTCAACCGTAACACCCAAAAATTCTATAGTCATTACGACGAGTTAATCCTCAAGGAAAAGGACCGTTCCTGAGGCTGGGGAGCCCGCCTGGGCGCGCCTGGTTCGCTTGCATTTAAGGTACAATCCATGCCATATTCTGCGACCTCCGTATGAGACGGATGCGAGGAATACGCCATGGATACCTTGTCCCTTGCCGACTTTCACTACCACCTCCCCGACGAGCTGATCGCACAGCAACCCCTAGCCGATCGCAGCGCCTCGCGCCTGCTCGTGCATCAGGCCGATGGGACCCTCGATCATCGTCGATTCCAGGAATTACCCGACATCTTACCGCGTGGCACCCGACTGGTTTTCAACGATACACGGGTACTACCCAGTCGTCTCGAAGCACGCACAGCTCATGGTGGCCGCATTGAATTGATGCTCCTGCAACCCCTCGATGCGAGTGGCAATCGCTGGCAAGCACTGGGTCGTCCCTTTCGTAAATTGAATCCCGGCACCCGCCTGACCCTCGAGGGCGCATGTGAAGCTACGATCGAGGCCAAGCACGAGTCTGGAGCTCAACCGAGTCTCGAGGTCTCCTTTAACTTACCGTATGAAGAATTCCTGAGTTGGATGGAAGCTGCGGGTTATATCCCACTTCCCCCCTACATCACCCGGAAGGAGCCCTTAAAAGCGCCCGAGAGTCTCGATCGAGAACGCTATCAGACGATCTACGCAAGGGAAAAGGGCTCGGTCGCAGCACCTACGGCGGGTCTCCACTTTAACAACGCGATCTGGGATGCGTTAAAGGCGGCGGGAATCATCCCGGTTCCTATCACTTTGCACGTCGGCGGGGGGACCTTTCTACCCGTTAAAACCCAAGACATCACCGCTCATACTATGCATAGTGAACGGTATCGGGTCAGCCGAGAGAGTTGGACGCAGATTCAAGAAGCCCGTCATTCTGGGCATCCTCTGGTCGTGGTGGGTACGACCTCACTGCGTTGTCTCGAATCCTTTGCCCGACGGGTCGTAGCGGAGACAGAAGATCATCTGCTCGACCGGTGGCTTGAAACCAGTCTATTCCTTTATCCTAAGCATAAGCACGATCGCATCCGTCCTTGGGGTGTGCAGGGCATCATCACGAATTTCCACCAACCCGAGAGTTCGCTCTTGATGCTGGTTGCCTCATTGATTGGCTACGAGGCGATGCGCAGCCTCTATGTTAACGCGGTCGAAGAGCGCTATCGCTTTCTGAGTTATGGGGATGCGAGTCTTCTCTGGTTGCCCAAGTGACCTAGCTCATCCGCTGCGGTTGTTCGCCCGCTTGCTCTGCTCCATGAGCTTCACCAGCATCTGCAGATCTTCTACCTGCTGCTTAAGTTGGGTGATGGTGGTGTCCTTGAGTTTAATCTGGGCCTCAAGGGACTGCAGGCGCAGTTGATGAGCCTCTTGAAGGTTACGTTCGATGGAGTTAATCCGGGTGAGACTGTTGTCACAGAATTGAAGCAAAGCCTGAGTTTCGACGAGGCTGGTCTCATGCCGCTGCAATTGGAAGCTGATATTATGGGGTATCGTCCGAAAGCTCGCTCCGGTGCGAGACTGGGCTAGGTCGAAATCGAGCGCCTCTTCCATCCTTGGCGGTGCCGGTGCCGCTAGAGTCACGGATGGAGGTGGCACCTGCCGGACAGGATCGGGCGTTGGCAGATCCTCTACGACCGGTTCGTGCCCTGCTCCAACGGGGATGTAGTACTTCCCCTCCCGCAGCACAGCCTTTAGCCGACCTGTCTTTATGCGACGACGCACCGTCATGTCTGAGACGGCGAACGTCCGCGCATACTCCACTATGGAAAGCCATTGCTCAGCCATAGAGTCCCCCGCTTAACTTGATAGAATTGCCGCTCCTTTAGTTTACGCCGCTTCTGGAGCGGCTTGAAAGACAGCCAATTCCTTGACGGAATGGGGGTCTCCACACCTCAATCGAGGCTCACGTCGATCTCCTGACCACGAGCACTCACGCGAGCTGTTTTCGAAGCTTCCCGCCGATCCTGAATCAAGAGCGAGGCGATTTTATTCTCGACTTTTTCCTCGAGCTTCCTCTTGAGAGGTCTTGCTCCATAGTTGGCGGTATCGATGCTGGCTACCAAAGCCTCCCGCGCTTCCGGTCGAAAGTCGAGTCGAACGTGTAGTTTCTCGAGACGCTTTGCCAGATCTTGAATCATAAGGGCGGCAATCTCCTGGAACTGCTCAGTATCCAAGCGGTTGAAGATGATGATCTCATCCAAGCGGTTGATAAACTCAGGACGAAGATAATTTTTAACGATCTTAAAGACCTCTTTGGCCTCCTGATCTTTCGACCACTCGTTGACCTGGACACCGATTCCAATCGGCGTGCGCTTGTCGGACATGACCTCTGAGCCCAAATTGGAGGTCCCAATGATCACACAGTTGGCAAAGCTCACCCGCTGCCCCTCCGAGTCGGTCAACCAACCCTCATCCAGGATCTGTAGAAGAATGTTGAAAACGTCGGGATGGGCCTTCTCAAATTCATCAAAGAGCACGACCGAATAAGGCTGCCGCTTCACCTTCTCCGTCAACTGCCCACCTTCTCCGTAGCCGACATAGCCAGGGGGTGAACCAATCAACTTGCTGACATCATGCTTTTGCATGAATTCCGACATATCGATCCGAATGATCCGGGACTCATCGTCCATGATCTCGGCTGCAATCGCCTTAGCCAACTCCGTTTTACCCACCCCGGTCGGGCCGAGGAAAAGAAAGGATGCAATTGGAACATGAGGGCGGCGAAGACCCGATCGATTGCGACGAATGGCATTGGCCACAGATTTGACCGCATGAGCCTGTCCGATCACACGTCGCGTCAGATGCTCTTCGAGATGCAGGAGCTTCTCCGCTTCACTTTCCACCATTTTATTCAGGGGGATACCGGTCTTTTTACTGATCACAGCCGCCACCGCTTCCCGATCCACGCGATGATCCTGCGGGCCCTTTTCCTCGGCATAAGCCTTGCGGGCGCGCTCCATGTCGGATTCGAGTTGAGCTAACTCCATCTGATAGCGTGACATCAGCTCGAAGTCCTGCTCGTTGAAGGCTTTGGACTTCCGCTCCATGAGATCTTGACGCTGTTTTTCCATCTTTCGAATTTCGGGAGGGGTATAGATCACCTTGAGCCGCGTGACAGCACCTGCCTCATCGATGAGATCGATCGCCTTGTCGGGCAGGTTTCGATCTTGAACGTATCGATGGGAGAGCTCGGCTGCAGCGACCAAAGCATCGTCGCTATACTGAACCTGGTGGTGCTCTTCATACTTCGGCCGGATGCCTTTCAGGATTTGAATGGAATCCTCGACAGAGGGCTCTTCAACCCGAATCGCCTCAAAGCGCCGTGCTAGCGCCTTGTCCGATTCGATGTACTGCTTATACTCGCGATTGGTGGTAGCTCCGATACACTGCAGCTGGCCCCTAGCCAAAGCTGGTTTCAACATATTAGACGCATCGAGCGCACCTGAGGCGCGACCGGCACCGACCACGGTATGAATCTCATCGATAAAGAGAATGATTTCACCGGACGAAGCGATCACCTCATCGCGAATGTTCTTCAAACGTTCTTCGAATTCACCCTGCATCTTTGCACCTGCGAGCAGTGTCGCAATCTCCAGAGACAGAATTCGTTTATGCAAAAGATATTCAGGAACATCAGCAGCTGCGATCCGATTGGCAAGACCCTCGGCGATCACCGTTTTACCGACACCAGGCTCGCCGACGAGCAAAGGATTGTTTTTCTTGCGTCTGGATAGGATTTGTATAACTCGCTCGATCTCCGGATCGCGACCAATCACCGGATCAAGCTCCCCTTTGCGCGCCAGAGCTGTAAGATCGGTGGTGTACTCAGATAGTGCACTTTGTCGCGACTCTTCCTCACGATCTGTGATCTTGTGCGAACCTCGGATCTGATCAAGGACCTTCACACATTCATCGTATCGAAGTCCGACCTCTTCGAGAATTTTTGAATTCCCCGGGACACTGCGATCGAAACATGCCAAGAATAGGGCCCCGGTGGAGATAAAGGAATCCCCGAGCCGACGTCGTTCGCGATCAGCGGCCTCGAACAGATTTTCGACATCCTTGGTCATGCGGATCTGCCCGACCTGTCCCTGATGAAACTGCGGAAGATCGTTGATCAAATTCATGGCTCGGTCGACGATTTCGGCACGAAGCGTCCCTGGATCGAGGTCCTGTTCGTTCATGATCTTGAGGGCGATCGAGTCCTTCTGATCCAAAAGGGCCAGGAGGACGCCTTCTGCACCGACAACCGATTTGCGCTGATTGGCATATTCCATGAGCGCTGCTTGCAGGGCTTCCGTCACCTTTACAGTTGAAATTTTCAACAGTCTCTGCACCATAGCTGCTCCTTTACGACAAGCTGTCCCGACACTCTGGGCTGACCCAAATTCTGTCGTGATCGTAACGAAATCCGTTGGGAAATCTTCGCGGCGTTCGACATCGTATTCTGGTATCAGGTATCGTCAGTTTTTAGGCGGCTCCGCCGCCTGTGGCAATCCCGACTCCCCCTAACATAAGCTCCCTTTGCCTGGGATCAAGGACCTTGAATGGAAAAAATGCGTGCCGTGCTCTTTGACTTTGATGGCGTAATCGTGGACAGTACCCCGATTCATCTTGCGGGTTGGGCGAACGCCTTTGAAGCCATGTTTCAGGCTCCCTTGGATCCAACCACACTGCTTAGCCTCGTGGGACGCTCCACGGCTGCTATCGGCACGATCCTTGCCGAAAAAAGTGGTTACCCTGCCGCTCGTGGGGACCTTATCAAACGCAAATCACGCTACGTCTTTGACCATCTTGAGACGATTCCCCTGATCACGGGGGCCCGGGATTTCGTACACGCCCTGGCAAAGCGTGGCGTACCCCACGGAGTCGTGAGTAACGCTCCCCGTGATTTCATCGCTGCGACCCTGGAACGCCATGAATTGCGCATGCCCTTCTACCTGGGCTTGGAAGACTGCCAAAGACCGAAGCCTGATGCCGAACCCTACATGAAGGGTGCGCTTCGCATGGGATTCAAATTTCACGAACACAAAAGTATCTATGTCTTCGAGGACAGCACCCACGGCATCGAAGCTGCCGTGGCAGCACACATGACTCCGATTGGGATCTGCTCCCAGCATCCTTCCGAACCATTGGAACGAGCGGGAGCCACACGCTGTTTCGCAGATCTTTTGCCAGCAAGTAGCTTGCTGAACAGTTGAGCAACCGACAGGGCTTCAATCATAGGCTGAGAAGGCTCATGCGGAAGGGAAAGACCAAAGGACTCGGGGCGCGCATAGCCCCAAGCGTTCAATACGCGCTCGTTACCAACCGAAGTGCCGCCCGCGGTCCAGGCTTAATGATAGGAGCAGCTTGAATTTGGTTCGTCAGATGGCTCCACAGCTCAATGCGCGCCTTCATGGCTTCTTCGGCCGCTCTCTCAGCTTCCTGGTTCAGATGTTCATCGTCGGCACAGAATATTTCGACCAATCGACCTGTAGCGGAAAAGCCCGGGCGCTTGAGACCTTCGATATGACGTTCGAAGTAATCGAGTAAGCGGTGGACAGGAAGCCTCGGACTCAGCTGGCCAAGTCGATGCAAGAAGCTATCAGGAATGTAGGGTTCGCCTTCATAGAACAGAATAGCAGCACGCTCGTGCAGAGGACGCTGAAAATATTCACTCATTCGACGCGCGTAGCGAGTGACTTCCTGTGGAAATCGCGCTTGCTTCAAAGCGCTTTGCCAAGTCACCCCATTCTCCTGCATATCGAAGAAACTCACAATCGGCCCAATATCGGCTCCGAGGTCCTGCATCGCCTCGAGATAGATTTCGAGATGACTTTGCAGCGAACCATCTCCCTGCTCTTCCAACTCTTCTTCGAGAATGATTTCCGATGTCAGACGTATCGCCTCTTTTTGCGTCTGAGAGTTCAGCGGCTGAATTGAATTCACGAGCTCCTGATAGATGTTGCGAAGCAGATAGTTATAGGTCCAGACGCAAATCACGTGATGCTCGACAAACAAACGCAGAGAATACTCATCATAGATACGATCATAAAGCTTGTGCGCTTCCAGGATTTGGAAATACCGCTCAGTCATAAACGACATCTCGCCACTCCTCTCCTTCGAGGTCTGTATGATAAACCCGGTCCCCATTCAATTGTGATCTATTTTTAAATTATACGGTATCGGGCCGCAAGCGGCTAGGCTTGGGCCCTACGTATACGTAAGGTGAAGAAGAGTTTCAACTTTCAGCTTGCAGATGGGACTGCATCAAATCTTGAGTGGCCTGCAGAATACGCGAAGGGGCTACCTGATCGTAGCATTTCACAGTTTGGTCACATGTTTTTTTCCAACAAGGTGAGCAAGTGACATCTGACTGTAATTTCACGCCTCGATCGTACACATCGATCTCCTGGATGCAGCTCACCCCAAACCACGCAATCACGGGCTTTTTGAGCCCGATGGCAATATGAAGCCCGAGAGAGCACCCTGACAGCACCAGATCGGCAATGTCCATCCACAAAACTCCGGAGCGAAGTCCTTCACGCGTCGGGGTATTGACGACAAGCTTATCTTGTGCGAAGGCTGCCTTCAACTCGGCCTGCCGCTCCGTGTCTTCAGGACCACCCAACAAGGCCACCGCCCAATCAGGATAGGCTTCGCGCCACGCGCGGATCACTTCGATCGAACGACTGACTGTGAACTTCTTGTAGGGAAAGAGCAGCGAACAGCCAGTATTGTAACCAAGGATCCCTTTCACTCCCAAACCCATCACCTCGGCTCTCCGAGCCGCGACCCTGGTTTTCTCCTCAGACGTGAGTTCGAGAATGTAAGGATCCCGTCGCCACTCGAGCCCCATCGTTTCGGTGATCTGCTGTGTCTCGGTCTTTTGATTGGTGAAAAATTTCAACTGATCATCGAGCCCCACATCATACTGATAGGCCGCTTCCGGATTGAGCGGGATGATAGCTCCCAAACTATTGAGACCAAAACCTCGCTTCTCCTTGGCTTTCATTTGCATGGCAAGAGCACCAGCCTCCAAGGATTTATCCACTGCGAGGAGCAGATCGAATTCTAACTGATGGATCGTAGCCAACTGAGTTGAATCAGCGAGAAGGATGCGGTCAATCGAGGGATTGTTATCGAGGAGAGGCTTGGTGCTTTTTAAAGTGATCCATGTGATGTGAGCCTGGGGATATTGGCGCTTGATCGCCGGCAGAAGACAGGTCGAACGAAGGACGGCTCCCATCGCTTCAAGCGACAACACAGCGATCCTGCGGTCAGGGGGGCTATAGTGGGGACAGGCCTCGCACGATCTTTTGAATTGGCAGGGCTTGTAACCTGAAAACCAGCGACAGTCGACTTTATAACTCATATAATCTTCCTGAACTTGAGCGGTTCGGCCTCGACCTTCCTCTTTTCGAAGGAAGCTTGCTTCAACTCTCGATCCGCTTTTGCTATAGTGATGACCATTCCAATCCTTCGCGCGGATGTCCATGCTGATCCACTTGCACCCACACATTCGTATCATCAGCCCGGCCAGTCCTGAGTTGGCCTCACGGGTCGAGGCGCGTCTACCCGAATTCGAAGCTGCGGGAATCTCGGTGAGCTACCACAAACTCGCCCCAGATCCAAGCTGGCCCTTCATCGCCGGCAGCGCCCATGCCCGATTGGCGCAAATCATGGAGGGACTCGACGATCCTCAGGTGACAGCCTTATTGGCAAGTCGCGGCGGGTATGGTGCCTCCGATCTGCTCGATCTTTTCCCCTGGGAGCGCCTGCAGCAACTTAGACCCAAGCCTATCATAGGATTTTCGGATGTTTCAGCCCTGCATGCCGCATTTTATACACGACTTGGCTGGCAGGGTCTTCATGCGCCCATGCCTGGCACCGATTACTGGCGCCAAAACGGAGATGGTGATGTGCTCGCCCTGCTGACTCTCCTTAAGGGCGGGGCTCCGAACATCCGGCTTCCCTTGTTGTATCTCGGTAGAGGTTTGCCGCCTCAGGTCAGGGGTTGGGCGTTTGGGGGATGTCTCTCTGTTTTGACAAACTTGATTGGGACACCTTATTTCCCGCAGAACCTGGACGGAGCTCTCGTGTTTTGGGAAGACATTGGTGAGCATCCGGGGCGCATCCTGCGCTTTGCTAACCAATGGCTGCAAAGTGGCGTCCTAAGAGACGCACGTGGGATTGTACTGGGACGCTTTGCAGGCTGTGAAATCGAAGGGGTCGCGAGCGAAAGTCAACTGCATGATCAGCTGGCCCAACGCCTTGGGCTCCCCGTATGGTTTTGTCCGCACTTTGGTCATTGCTCTCCAAATTGGCCTCTGCCTATCGGGGGTCAGTTGCGTATCGAGGGAGATAGCCTCAGCTGGGATCTGGATGAACACGGTCTGCAATCTGGGAGCTAGTTGGCTCCTCATTCCGCACAGTGCACATAACTTGGTATCCAAGGGAGCAAGAAGTGATGAATCCGACTCAAACCCCTATCGAACTGAAAGCTGGCGATGTCGTCTATTTCATGGGTATCGGTGGCACTGGCATGGCTTCGGTGGCCGGACTTGCTCAAGAAGCGGGTTATAAGGTCATCGGCAGTGACGCCAACATCTATCCACCGATGTCGACGATGCTCGAAAACCTTGGCATTGCTGTTCGAACACCCTACTCTCCTGAGAACATATTGACCAGTGGGGCACAGCTCGTAGTTGTGGCCAACGCACTGTCGCGCAACCACGTCGAGCTCGAGGCGATGCTTGGGTCCGGTATTCCCTACACAAGTTTTCCTGCTTTCCTTGGTGATTACTTCCTCGGTCACCGCAAATCGATCGTCGTAGCTGGAACGCATGGAAAAACCACGACCACTTCCCTCCTGGCTCACGTCTTGGTACAGCTCGGCTGGGATCCGGGTTACCTGATCGGCGGGATTCCCCGTACCCTCCCTCGCAGTTTTGCCCTGGGTAAGGGACCGTTGTTTGCCATCGAGGGCGATGAATACGATACGGCTTTTTTTGATAAAGACTCTAAGTTTTTACACTATCGGCCTCGTTACGTGATCCTTAACAACATCGAATTCGATCACGCGGACATATTCCCGAGCCTTGAAGCCATTGAAGCCCAATTTACGAAGCTCTTGGCACGCGTCGATGATCCTGCCCGCATCCTTGCTAACGTCGACGACCCAGGTGTCGTCAAACTGCTCGGACAATTGCAACTGACTCACAAAGTGACAAGGGTTGCCACGCGCGGAGAGACAGCTGATGCCAGCGTTCGCCTTTTGAGTCTGGCACCACCGACAGAGGGACGAGATGCTGCCTGGACACTGAGGATACAGGTCGCAGGTCAAGCCCCCTTGACACTTCGCACTCAATTGGCAGGCCCCCACAATGCCGCCAACATCTGCCAAATTCTGGCGTGCCTCTGGCAGATCAGCCAACAAAAAGACGCACCTCAATGGGAGCCCCGCGCCCTCGAGGATGCGATTGCAAGCTTCACAGGCGTCAAGCGCCGACTGGATCGGCTGTCCAGCGCTGCCGATGTCGAAGTCTTCGAAGATTTCGCTCACCATCCTACTGCGGTGAAGGCCGTGATCGAATCGATGCGCACACTTTACCCCAGTCGGCGCCTGATCGTCGCCTTTGAGCCTAAGAATGCGACGAGCCGTCGCAATGTCTTTATGCACGAGTTCGCTGCGTCGTTGGGCTTGGCCGATCGAGTCTTGATCGGACCCTGTCCCGTCGATCTTCGCATCCCGGGTGATCAGCGCATGAACACAGAGGTCATGGCCCATCTCATCGGAGAGCGGGCCCAAGCCTTCGCCGATAACGAAGAGCTGTTGGAGTCCCTGGTTCGCGAGGCCCGCGCCAACGATGCCATCGTGTTCATGTCGAGCGGCAGCTTTTCGGGTATTCAGTACCGCATCGGAGACCGACTCGCTAACCGTTTGCCGAACCAGTCCTGCTGAAGCCACTGTACGCAGCGGTTCCCCCCCGTCGACCTGGAGTGAATTCCAGGTTGCTTTTTCCACCTTTTCATGATTACGATTGACCTTCGTTAATAGCGACATTAGAACTGTTCGATTATTCGTTCATATTCTCAGGAGAAGACAGGATGATTTTCAAGACCCGGAAACCCTTGGCTGCCCTCGCGATGGCCTTGAGCCTCGGCCTGATCGCTTGCTCGGAAGACGAGAAGCCAGCTCAGGAAGTCGTTCAACCGACCACGACTGAACAGCCGGCAACACCGCCCGAGACACCGGCTCCGAGCACAGCCGAAGTCACTCAGCCTATCTACTTCGCATTTGACGATTACTCGCTCAGCGGCGACGCTCAGAGCCAGCTGAACAAACTTGGCGACTTCCTCAAAGGCGGCACCACTACTGTCGTTCAAGTCGAAGGCCACTGCGACGAGCGCGGCTCGGTCGAGTACAACCTCGCTCTTGGTCAGCGTCGCGCACAATCGGCCAAGAACTACCTCGTCCAACTCGGCGTTGATCCAAGCCGCGTTCCGACCATGAGCTACGGCGAGGAGAAGCCAGCCGTTGACGGTCAGGATGAATCTGCTTGGGCGAAAAACCGCCGTGCAGAATTCGTCGTCACCACGCCCTGATGTATCCTGACTCCCGGAACTGCTTCCGGGAGCCGCTCCATCCCGGTCTGCCTGTCTCACCAGCACGCAAAGCCACCCCGTTCGCGCCGTCCAGCTCAGCCCTTCGTTGCAATCTTTTCGCTATCGGGCTACCATCTCAATTTCATTAAGCTGCTCGTCGTCTACAAACGAGTCCCTGCTTCTAACCCCACTGGAGGCACCCATAGTGGCTACCGTTTTACTTAATATCATTCTTTTCATCGTCATCGCTGCTGTTGCTTTTGCCGTATTCCTTGCAATGAATAAGAAAAATTTCCGCAAAACCTTCGAAGCGGCTCAGGCCGATTCGGAGCGCCTCCTTGAGGAAGCCCACGCCGAAAAGGAGAGGATTCTCCGCGAGGCCAATAATGAGGCCAAACAGGAAGCTAAGAATCGACGCCTGCAGTTCGAGCAGGAAGCGAAAAAACGTCGTTCCGAGTTGGAAAAACTGGAAGCTAAAGTGAAGGCGCGTGAACAAACTCTGGAGAAGAAAATCTCTCAGCTCGAGAAGAAAGAACAAGATCTCGAGCGCATGACGGCCCATCTCAATACCGAAGAAGACCGTCTCAAAGGTCTCGTGAAAGAGACCGAGCGCTCGATCGAAGAAAACCGTCGTACCCTGGAAACGATCGCAAACCTATCGCAGGAAGAAGCTCGACGCCAGCTGATCAGCTCGCTTGAATCGGAGGCGAAGAACGCGGCTCGCGAGAACCTTAAGAAAATTGAGGAAGAAACCAAAGCCGAAGGCGAGCGCATTGCCCGCTCTATGGTGAGCCTCGCTGTGCAGAGGGTTTCTTCGGAGTTTGTCAATGACTCAACGGTCACGGTCGTGAGCCTTCCCTCCGACGAGATGAAGGGCCGCATTATCGGGCGTGAGGGTCGCAATATTCGCGCGATCGAACAAGCCACCGGCGTCGACCTCATTATCGACGACACCCCCGAAGCGATTATCATCTCCTGTTTCAACCCGATTCGTCGCGAGATCGCCAATATCGCGCTGCAGCGGCTGATTGCTGACGGACGGATTCATCCGGCACGGATCGAGGAGACCGTGAAGAAGGTGACAGAAGAATTCGATCAAATCACTCAGGAGAACGGCGAGCAGGCTGCCTTCGATACGGGCATCACCGATCTTCACCCCGAATTGATTCGCCACTTAGGCAAGCTAAAATACCGCACCGCTGGCGCACAGACGGTCCTACAGCATGCGGTCGAAGTCGCCCACATCTGTGGCATCATGGCTGCAGAAATGGGCTTGAACGTGAAAAAAGCCAAACGCGTCGGACTCCTCCACGATATTGGCAAGGCGGTGGATCAGGAAACCGAAGGCCATCACTCTAAAATCGGTGCCGACCTCGCTACCAAATACAATGAGGCTGCAGAGGTGATCGATGCGATCCTGAATCATCATAACGAAGATCTCAACTACGCCTTCCCCCTGACGGTCGTGGTCCAAGCCGCTAACATCCTCTCGGAGAGACGTCCTGGGGCCCGTCGCGAGGTGCTTGAGACCTACATCAAACGCTTGCAAGACATGGAGTCGCTCGTGAACAGCTTCCATGGCATCGACGAGTCCTATGTGATACAAGCGGGACGAGAGATTCGCGCTATGGTGTCTCCAAGCGGCGTGAGCGATTCAGAAGTCATTGATATTGCGAATGAAATCGCTCTTCGTCTGCGCAAAGAGATGACCTTCCCAGGTCAAGTTAAAGTGACTGTCCTGCGCGAAAGTAAGTATGCGGAATTTGCTAAATGATGAAAGTCCTCGCCATAGGCGATGTGATGGGTAAGCCAGGCCGTAGAGCGCTCGCTCGGCTGCTCCCCGTCGCCCGGCAACGTTTCCAGCCTGACATCGTGCTCTGCAATGGCGAGAATGCAGCAGGGGGCTTCGGCTTAACCCGCAAGATCTATGATCAGTTCGTTGAAAAATTCGGCGTTGATTGTGTCACGATGGGCAATCATTGGCACGATAAGCCAGAGATCCACAGTTTCGCTCCAAAGGCGGAACGTCTGGTCCTGCCAGCAAACATGATGAACGTTCAGGGCTTAGAGGCCGCCTATCGCGTTCTCACGTCACATAGCGGCCACATGTTCGCAGTCATCAATCTCATCGGCCGCGCCTTCATGCATCCTGATAACCGCGATTTTTTTGCCCCAGTCGATTCGATTCTGGCGCAACTGCCCCAGAACTGTCGCGTGCGCATTGTCGACTTCCATGGCGAAGCGACCAGTGAAAAGCAGGCCATAGGTCATTTTCTGAAGGGCCGAGTGTCCCTCTGTTACGGGACCCACAGCCACGTACCGAGTGGCGATGAGCGGATTATGGGGGGGCACACCGGTTTCGTCACCGATATCGGCATGACTGGTCCCTATGACTCTGTTATTGGCATACGGACCGAAGCTGCGATCCTGAGGATGCAAACAGGTGAGCGACGTCGGTTTGAGCCCGCTACGGGTGATCTTTGGTTCTGTTTCGTGTTGGCGACCATCGATCCGAGCACAGGCCAATGCGTAAAGATGGAGCGTTACCGCTGGGAGCTCGACCGCATGCAGGATGAGTTGGGCGCGGTGCCAGAGGAAGAATCCGAGGACTAAAGCGTGCCCAGCCCGCCTCTGAGCTGCTGCCGAGTTTGACTTTACAGAGCCGAGCGAATACCATGCCAAGGTTCGAGGGGTCTGTCGCTCGTGCCCTTTGGGTGCACTCACCTCACGAACACGTACGAAGGGCCTGACCGGACAGCCTGGGCCTCCGACTTCTGAGAGTACAGCCCATCCGGAAAAGCCGATACAGCTCCCTTGTAGGGGACCGCACAGCCACATCGTCAAGGAATGTAAGCGCATGATTCGACGTCCTAGCAGTCTCGCCAGCAGCATCGGTCTTGCCGCGGCGCTTTTCAGCAGCCAGGCTTCAGCGATTTCAGTGGATGGCCATGGATATTATAGCCTTCGAGGGGAGACGCGCACCAATCCGGAATACCAGCCTGGGTCGAGCGCTCACCAAGCCGTGGACCAATTCTTCCGTCTCGATACCGAGCTCCGGGTGAACGATCAGTCGAGCGTGTTTCTCGAGTTCAAACTGTTCGACGATGAACGGAACAGTTTCATGGGTGACTCGACAGCACCTCAGCCCTGTCCGACAGGGGCAGCCAATGCCAACGATCCCAATTGTCAAATCACAGCGCAAAGCAGTGCTGAGCCGCGTTACGAGCCATACGTTCCGAAGGTGACAAAGGCTTATGCCCGTTACTCGATGGACTACTGTCTCCTGACGATCGGTCGACGCGGTCGCAACTGGGGTATGGGGATCTTTCTCGACGATGGCACCAAGCCTTTCTCAACCGATGCGAGCATCTTTGATGGTGTGACCTGCGATATCAATATTCAAAAGTCGCAGACCCTGGGTTTCTCGGTAGGATATGACAAAATCAGCGAAACAGGCGGGTCTATTCTTGCGGATGGCTTGGCGACCGGTACGTACGGCCCCACCAATAACGGCGACGACCTCGATCAATTCTTCTTTACCATCGAGTACAACGATCACCGCGCAAATGTTGGCAAGGGTTTCTCGAAGCAGATCGGCATCTATTTTGCCAACATCGTCGGTGGCGACGATACCAAGACTGATCTGAAGTTTGGTGACCTTTATCTGAACTTCGTGATGAACGATCTCGTCTTCCAAAATGAGATCCTCTTCCGGCTAGGTCGTTCGGCAGATCCAAACTGGTCGCGGCTCGGTGCGGCCCGTTCGCGGGATAAAGATGACAAGATCGACAGTGAATTACAGGGAATTGCCATTGCCGGCTCGCTTGAGTATTTCCTCTCGCGCAGCGGTGCCTACGTCGGTCCGAAAGAGTACAATCAAGGAAACGCGACAAGCCACTCGCTCTTCGTTGGGTACGCCTTCGCTCCTGGTGATGCAGATGGCTACTACCCTGAGTACGAAAGTGCCGAATCGGCGACCAAGCGGGACAAAAAAGTGACCGCTATCGCGCTGCATCAGAACTTCAAGCCTGGTCTTCTTCTCTTCAACGGTCGCAAGCGGTCGGACACCCTGCGAGTGGACGGCGCCTTCGATCCCTATCGAGTGGTGAATGCAACGGTCTTTCACGCGGGATATCGCTATAAAAGCGTCGAAAACGGAAGTTTCGAGGCCAAACTCGTGACGGCGAAATTGAACGAAAGCATGCCAGCTGAACTCAAAGTCGCTGGTAATGAGACCGTTGGTTATTACGACGATTCTCTGGGTTTCGAACTGGATCTTTCCTACTCACGCTTCATCAACCGCGATTTTGAATTTGGCCTAGCGGGAGCCATCGGTATCGCCGGTGATGCCTGGAAAACTCAAGCCGACAAAAGCCCAGAGAATAGCTATCTCCTTCAATCCTACGCTACCTTTCATTTTTGATCATCTGACAGAGGGTCTGCTTCTTTCCTGAAGGAAGCAGACTCAACGCTCGAGAACAGCGTGCCCAGCCTGAGCAAATCCTCTATAATCGGGTGAGTAGGAGTCGCTCCGAACCAGCTAGTCTAGATTGGCTGATGAGGGGTTGCGGCTAACGTTGACGCGCTCTTGGGAGGTCCGTATGCGGCGTAGCGAGTCTCTCACTCTTCAACGAACAGATGCTAGCTACAGTCTTCCTTTCCTCTCGGCCTGCGCAGCAGCGCTCCACGAACAGGGTCTCTTCAGTGATCTTGAAGCCGATCACCTCCGCCTTGAACTCAAAGACAGGCATCGTCACCTCAGGGAGGGTGAAGCTTCCCTGTGGCTCGAATTGCTGGCTGATCGCAGACCCTTAGTTCGCCTGCTTGAAGCCCTGCTTGGTTCCAGTGCCGTGAGCCGACTCTTCCTGCGCTGGACGGCCGCCCGTGTTCTCGAAGACTTTCTACCCCGCCTCCAGAGTGCGGCTGCATCGCTCCTGAAGAAAGCCGAACTGATGTTCAATCAGAGCTTCTTCCTCTACCAGGGGTCTCGCTGCGAGCGGCGCACCCTTTTCTCCTTTTACCTGGTCGATGCTGGAGAGCAGCTTCTCAGCTCTTGCCAAGCTTTTGAAGCTCTTGTGAAAGAACTGCGCACAATAGAAGGGTATGCACCCCTCGGCGGCAGCAGCTGCCACGCTTTCGAACGTAGACTAGCGCAACATCTCGGCTTTCACGAGGAGACAGAAGGTACACGTGGAGAACTCAAGCTTGAGGGTCTTTTGTATCGGCTCCAGCTCGAGCTGAGGCTCCTGGGTGAACGCTTGGAAGCCTGCGCCAGCCAACTGCCCCATAATCTCGAGGCTCCCAAGCTCTTCGAACAGCTCGCATTGACCTTCGAGGCTTGGAGGGCTCAACTCTCTCTCATGACTACCTTTCCTCTGGGACAGGACGCTTCACTCGAACGGATGGAACACCGAAGGCTCCGCTTCCTGTCGGCCCTCCTCGAGTTCCACAAGCTGCTCGACGCCCAAAAAAACCTATTCTATGAGATACTTAAAACCAGTCACATCCGATCGCAGGAACTTGAACTCTGGCCAGAAGCAGAACAAAGGGAGATTTTAGGACGGCTTCTCGGTCGGGGCATGAGCCTCCAGGATGCGGAGCTTGCTCTGGTTTCCCTTGTTACCTACTGCCGGCAGCATCACGTAAAACCCGACCAGCTTTTGGAAGCAGAGCTGCACCGCATTCACCCTCAACTCGATGCAACCTGTCTTCAGGCTTTGAGGCGCCTGTCCTTGAGTCAGGGAGACAATCCAGAATGGATTCGGGAAAAGCAGACAGTTTTGACGAGAAAGGACCTTCTCCTGCGACGGCTTGCCCGGGGCCCGTCACCGCTCGCACTGATCATCTTTGGTCTTACAATGTGGTTCGGTGGCTGTGGGGTGAAGACAGCTCCTCGGTCAGACGTCCTTGACCTGCGTCCTGCTGTTCCCTACCATGCGGAGCAACGCGCAAACCCGAAAGCTCGTGACACACCCGCGCAAGCTCCACAATCCACGCACGAGGAGTAAAGTCCTATGTCCCCGATCACAGGCGTTTACACTGCACTTGTGACCCCCTTTACCAAAGATGGCGCCGTCGATTGGGGAGCCTTCGATAAGCTACTGCATCTCCAGGCTAAGGCCGAGGTGGACGGCGTCGTGATCTCAGGCACCACAGGCGAAGCGCCAACTTTAACCATAGACGAGAAAGTTTCCTTGTTTCGTCGGGCTCGCGCCCAGTTACCCAATCACGTCAAAGTGATGGCTGGAACAGGGGGCAACTGCACGCGTCAATCGGTTGAGCTGTCGCGTCTCGCTCAGGATGCAGGAGTCGATTCACTCCTAGTCGTCACCCCTCCTTACAACAAGCCGAGTCGCGAAGGCTTGAGAGCTCATTTTGAGGCCATCGGTCGCGCCGTGCGTATTCCCATATGCCTCTACCACGTACCGAGCCGCACGGGACAAAGACTGAGCGCTGAAGATCTCAGCTATCTCTGCCAGCTATCCTCCGTCACAGCTGTGAAAGAGGCTAGTGGCGAATTGCCGCTCTTTGCGAAGGCCGCCCAGCACTCCGAGGCCCTGTACTTGAGTGGCGACGACTTCACCTTTTTGCCGAGTTTAGCGGTCGGAGGGCGAGGCATTGTCAGCGTCGTGACCAATGTCTTTCCTCGAGCGTTCGTTCAACTGTTGCGACATGTGCAGGCTGCCCGCCAGGTCGAAGCACTTGCGATTCATCAGGCTTTGATGCCTTTTGTGGAGCAGCTGTTTTCGGAAGCCAGTCCAGGACCCGTAAAAGCCGTACTAGGCCACATGGGACAGATCAGTCCCACACTTCGGCTCCCGATGGTTGGTGTATTGCCTCAGACCGATGCCAAGCTCGCCGCCAGCTTTGAAAGCACCCGTCAGCGCCTGCAGGAATTGGGGGCTCTGTCATGACGGGAGTTCACCATGTCTGGATCAACGGACTGACAGGACGCATGGGGCAGGAGATCCGTCAGCTGATCAAACAGGCCCCTCAACGCTGGAAGCTCATGGGCGGAACAGCTTTAGGGCAGCTCTCGGACTATCAAGGTGGACACGAAGATGACAGCTGGAATCGTCTTTCTCAGTGCCTGACCTCTTGTGAGCTGCTGATCGATTTCTCTGCTGCACCAGCCAATCGTGAGCTGTACAAAGCCTTGAAGGATCTTCCACTCAAAGGCCTCGCCATTCTGATCGGCACCACAGGGCTCGACTCAGCTGATACACGCCTTTGGACGGATCTTGCTAAAAGTCGAGACCTGCGGCTCCTCCGAGCCCCCAATACCAGTCTTGGCGTGCTTCTCACCCTCAAAATCGCTCAACTGACTGGCCAGGTCCTAAGTCCCTTGGGATTCGACATGGAAGTCTTTGAAAGCCACCACAGAGCCAAGCTCGATGCCCCCAGTGGAACGGCTAAGTTTCTGGCCGAGGGTGTGGCAGCCGTCACAGGTAAGCAAACAATTTACGGCCGGGAGGGCTTACGCAAGGCCAATGAGATCGGAGTTGCTTCCTTAAGGGGTGGAACTGTGTTTGGCGAGCATGAGATTCGTTATCTTGGTGATCACGAGGAGTTGACGATTTCGCATCGAGCCCTCAACCGCACCCTCTTCGCCGAAGGTGCTCTGCATCTTGCCTCGTGGCTTCTTCAGCAGAAGCCGGGACAGTACCGACTTGAGGATATCGGCATAGAAGACATGGTTGCCTTGCTCCGACCAAAAGCCTAGAGAATTCAATCGGTCGAAATTCGCGATGTGTTCGTACTATATTGCAGACTACTGCCGCTCTGAATAAGGGCGGTGGTCCAGTAGTCAACCGCAAAGGTATCCATGGCAAGCAAAGCCCCCTGGAGACTTTCGACTCGAACCTGATACAATCCCGGCTGCAGATTGAAGAATACGGCCTTGGTTGCGCCATGTGTCGGGTTACCAAAATACCAGGCCTGATCAAGAACGCGGCCCGCTGTATCGATCAAACTGATCTTCACCTGGGACTGCCCTGCTTCCAGGCGATGGAAAACCAGAGCCTGACCCATGGCAGGATCAAAGGGCACCGATTCTTGCCCATCCTGAAGATTGAGCTCGTGATAAAGATCCTCTATAAAGCCGCGTTGAACCAAAGGCACAACCGGCATATGCTGACGCCACTCCTTATCCTTATCGAGTGAATAGAGGACGTTCTCAAATTCAGGTGCTTGCGCGAGAGCATAGACGCGCCCCTTAAACGAAGTCGCCCCCGCCTCCTGAGCGAGCACCCCCGGACTCAAACGATCCAGAGCCTGGTTCTCGCCGATGGATAAGAGCTCGATACCGTCTACCGCTTGATAGGGTTGACTTGAGATGTCATCGGCATAGATCTGCTCCATCGCGCTCGGAACGGATGCCAGAAACAAGCGTCGGCCCCGTGTGTTCTCCAGCAAAAGCTCTTCCTCGCTGTGCGCGCCTGGGAAAACGGGCAAAGCGACTGCTGTCCGATATTCGTTGCCAGCGTGGAAGCTTAGCTCCACCAGACCTGGCTTGACGTTGAAGAAGCAGAAGCGTCCGGAAGCATCAGTTGCCTGTAAATCACGCTGCGGCCCGTAAGCACCGATGTAAAAAGGTCCATCAGCTTCGACATTGATACCGACTCGCATGCCAGCCAGAGCTTTTTTCCCATCGTCTTGCATCGCTCGGCCGCAGAGGGACCCTAGATTGGTGTCTTGGGCCAGATCAAGCACGCTCTGATAAGCGAAATAGGTCCGGTAGCTCAGGGTTCGCGCCCGCAACACCTGGTTCTTGCTGCCGCGCTGCAAACTGAGTTCGCTCACGGTCGGGACGGTGCGTCCCTTGTCGTCCTCAATCAGAACCCAAAAGCGAGCACCATCAGGCATCTCCCCGAACAGGGCTTGCCCCTTGGCGTCGGTCTCGGCCTGAACCTGAGACCCTATCAATTTGACCTTCACGCCACTCACGGGATAAACCAGATTAGCCTCAGGCGCAGATCGCTCATCGAGAACCTGGACCGCGAAAGTTCGATAATCTGGACTTGGATCGGGATACACAAAGCGCGATTGCTCTTCGAGCGTACGCGCCTGCGTGAGATCGACAGCTGCGGCAGCCTGTGCCAGGGTCAAGGCCTCCGAGCTCTCCTTAGCGCCCGTCGGACTGTCAGCTCCGACTCCAAGACTGGCGAAGCTCTCCGCAGCTGGCATAATGCTGGTCAGTTGCTCCAAAGACTGCTGCTGAGATACGGCCAAGGGCTGACGCTGCCCGGCTCCCTGAACCTCTACGGGAAGTATATAGAGCCGCTCACCTTGCGTGATGTAGAGCTCGCTCCGGCCGCGGGCTATGCCCTGCAGTTGCTGTACTTCGGAGTTCCAACGCAAGGTTTTGCGATCTCGAATGAAGATTTGGGGCTTTTGCTTTGTGCCTGCAAAAACCACCCGAATAGCAGGGCCATCGAGCCTCAGTGTCAAGGTCTCGGGGATGATCTTCAATCGGCCATCCTGCTCTCTGATCTGCAACTCACCACCTGTCTCGGCAGAGGCTGTGTCGAGTGCATGCCGCGGCAGCTCGCTGGGTTCGAGGGGGCTTGCCGGTCGGCTCGGAGCCATTCGGGGCAGTTCACGCAACGGCGGCAATTCCATCTCGAGTAGGCGCGCAGCTTCCGCTAAAATTTCGTTCTCATCATGATCCACTGGCGACGTGAGGGGTACCGTGATGGGTTTATCCCCAGTCTTGGGGCTCTGGACGACGATTCGAGGAGCGTCACCTACGGGCTTTTTCCGCAGCGGTGTCGGCTTTGGTCTCGGGAGCTTCGGATCGTCCATCGTTGCCATGAGCTCTGCCAGGGTCTGGGGCGGAAGCTTGCTGAGCTGAGCCCAATCCCAACCCGGCAAGCGGTCAGAAGAACTTGGCTGAACAGCCATAAATCCTGGATCGAGGGCGAAATCGGCATAGAGAGGCCCCGCGCCACTGAAGGCGAGCCAGATCCCCACTAGCTTAAGACGTTTGCCCATCGCTACTCTGCACCTTTTCTCGATCCAGTAAGATTGTCTCGTAAAAGTCTTCGGTCAAAACCTTGGGCAGCTTGACGAGTTTCATGGAACTTCGACCCGACTACCCCTCGACCGCATCATACGCGGCCATTATTAGGAAAACCTAAGGGCAAAGAAAAGCATCTTTTTTCGTCCCTTAACCAAACAGAGCTTGAGCGTATGACCAATCAGAGGAACTTCTGAAGACGTTGTCGCAAATTAGCTGGCAGCTGAGGGAGGATCAGGAGTTCTAAAATCGACGAAGGACAACGCTTGCGACTGTCTAGACCCAAACGCTTTTCCCAATTGGACAACACAGTCAGTCCTGCATCGATATCGCTGGGAGCTCGTGCTTCGATTTCGATACAAGCCTGCTCAGCCCCACCATAGCGGGCACGATAGTAGACAATCTCGACATCGGGAAAGTAGAAGACCCGCACGCTTTTGTGGAGGGTCCCGGACCAGAGCACCCCGAGCGGAGCGAGGAAGGCCCGGACGGCTTCTTCCTGACTTCCCTGCTCGGAGCTGAGTTCGAGATTGACCTCGGTTCGACTTTGATTATCGCCGCCGAGGGATTTGATGGTCAACTGTTGCAGGTAGGCATCAAGTCGATGTCGGTACACAATACCAGGCGCTCCTTCGAGCAGATAATAGGTATCATCGACTTCGGTCGTATAGGTGCGTTCGGGCTCCCACGCGTGCAGCTGCCCGAATAGGGGTTCTGGATCGAAATCATGGGGAACGAGGAACTTATGCTCGATTTCCAAAAATCGAGCTGCTTCCTGCTGATTCGCTGACCCCTCACCCATTATTGAATCGTCTGAACAGTGAAAAGGTTGCTAGCCTCTTTACCAACGGACGACAGCGAGACAGACACGAAAACGTAGCGGTCTCCATCGGCCAACCAAGTCTTCCGAGTCATCAGATTATTGATAATCGGGAACACCTGTTCAATATCCGGAGCCTCATCAAGGAGTATACCCATCACACCACGCACCAGTCGTAGTCGACGCACCACATCCGGCGCCATCGTCACCGCGATCACCGGCGTACGGACACCGTAGGAAGCTAAGTGCAAAGCGGTGTTCCCCGCTTTAGTGATGCACACGATGGCTTTCGCCTGGTTGCGATAGGCGGCACGATAGGCTGAGTACGTGATTGCTTCGATCTCATTGGTGATATCTGGATTCTTTTTGATCCAGTTTAGCGGCAAATCATTGGCCGTCAGCTCAGCATCCTCGATGGTCTTGATCGCCAGGGTCAGGCCACGCTCTGCGTAGCGGCCATAGGCGAGGTCTTCGGAGAGCACGACAGCGTCTGCACCGTCGAACACGGCATTGGCAATGTCTGAAACCTCAGCCCGGGTTGGCGTCACGTTGTGCCGCATCGAACCCAGCATCTCGCTAGCCACAAGAGCCATCTTTGCAAAATCATTACACTTTTGGATAATCTCCTTAGTCAACATGGGCACCAGAGCTGGATCCATTTGCATGGCCAACTCCACCCTCGAGATGACAACGCCCCGGACGAAGGGGAGGAGCTCCTCAAGATTCTTGAGTGTCGCTTTATTGGCGATTTTGAGTAGGAGCCAAGGGCAATGGGCTTGGCCCTCAAGACGGCGCGTGATCTTCTCCAATTCAGAGGCATCTTCGATCGAAGGAAGAATCAGATAGTCGACATCGGCGTCAGTCGCGGCTCGCCAAGCCTCTTCGGGAATGTTCTCACATTTAACCGGTTTGAGCGTTGCAGGCACTTGGACATCGGAGTTCGGGTAGACGATGCCGCCTTGGACAACTTCGAGTTTCACCAGGTCCTTATCGACGCTTTTGGCCTTGAGGACGACCATGCCGCGCCCGATATGAACCGAATGATCGGCAGCAAAAAACTGCAGCCAATCTTCAGCCCGTACCTTGAGATCACCCTTACCGCCTGGCTTTGAGATCGTTACCTCGTCACCGAACTTCAGCTCGCGGGGACCTTCGAGTTCAACCACAAGTCCACGAGCGTGATCGTAAAGATCGACGATCAGCGGCAGCTTCTCCTTGGCCAGTGGCACTTCGCGCTTGATACGGCGGCAGAACTGAACGACTTGATCGAGGCCACCCCTCTCAGACACGATACGGATTGCATCGACTTTGTTTGGATCGATCGCTTGGATCAGCTCGTTGGTCAAACAGGAACTATCGAACGACCAAACCACATGAGTTCTTCTCAATTTGCCATTCATCATAGATTCTTACTCACTCCCCTCGGAAGCCAGGCACAGGTGGAAAATGCGATATGACTGGGCGCTTGCATCGATTACGACAGCTCCCCGAGCCGTTCTCCCATTCGAATGGGTCGACTTGACCAAGCTTGCTGCATACGATAGCGCTTTGCCAAAGACTCGTCAAAAGCAATAATGACCGTCGATCCCAGCATAAATGTCCCTAGTTCGTCGCCCGGTACAATCGCGTGTGTCTCATCCAGGGCAAAGCTCTGGGGGCCGCTACTAGCAATTTCTTGCCGACTCTGATTCGTGGCAAATTCTGGGAGAAAAGGGGTGGTCATGCGTCCGACATTCAAAGCACCGATCATGGCCAGATAAAGCGTGCCCTCGTGAGTTTCGAGATCGAACACCAGACGTTCATTGCGAGTAAACAGTCGAGGTGTCCAGCGCACGGAAGGTTTGTTCACAGGCCACAGCTCGCCTGGAAAATACCGTATTGTCTTCAGACTCGCTCGCACCGGACTGTGGACCCTGTGGTAGTTATGGGGAGCGAGGTAGATGGTCGCGTAATAGCTCAGATGAACGTCGGCGGGACGTTCTTCGCCGAACATCAGTTCGATCAGTGAATAATCGAGGCCCTTGGCCTGAATCGCTGTATTGTTCACGGCTGGGCCAGCGATACTTAAAATCCCATCTGCCGGACTGCAAGGTTCCCCCTCGATCGGTCGCATCCCATCCTTCAGACGACGAGTGAAGAGATCTTGGATGCTGTCGTAGGCTTCAATGGGTTTTTCGGCCTCATTCAAATCGATTCCAAAGGACTTAGCAAATGTGGCGCAAAGCGCGCGATTGAAGGGCTGAGGCAGTTTTACCCGCGCTGCTGAACCTGTCACATAACTGGCTAAATTCAGTGGCACCACCCGGCCCAGGCCGTCGAAGATGTGTGTCCGCACTGTGCACTCCTTCACGTTTCATCGAAGCACCGGAGTCTATCAAAGAGCAGCAGATTCGTCGTGTAAAGTTTGCTGTCTCGAGGAAGCACTGAGGTAGGCCGCAAAACGCTGGCGAGCCTCAGCCGCTTGTGCCGCTTTCCGCTCCGCTTTGCTCTGCCCGCGGCGCTTGGGAAGCGGTGGCAAGAGCCCGAGGTTTGCATTCATCGGCTGGAACTCACCCAAGCAACCTTCCGTCACGTAGGATCCTAAAGCCCCCAAGATCGTGCCCTTGGGTGGCAGTGTCCACACCCGTCTGTCGAGCTTAGCACTCGCCATGCGACCGGCAAGGAGGCCAATTGCGGCCGATTCGGTATACCCTTCAACCCCTGTGACCTGACCCGCAAGAAATATCCAGGGTGCCGCACGGAACGAAAAATCCCCTGCCAACACGGATGGACTCTGCAGATAGGTGTTCCGATGTACCGAGCCAAAGCGGAAGAATTCCACTTCCTGCAGACCCGGCAGCATAGCAAACACCCGCTTTTGCTCGGGCCATTTCATTTTGGTCTGGAAGCCGACCATGGAGACCATGGAGCCCTCCCGATTTTCGAGTCGCAGCTGAACCGCTGCCCAAGGCCTTCGGCCTGTGCGAGGATCGGTGAGGCCCATGGGCTTCATAGGACCAAAGCGCAGAGTCTCGCGCCCCCGCTCGATCATCACTTCGATCGGCAGACAAGCCTCGAAATATTTGACGTCTTCGAACTCATGTAGAGGCATTTTCTCGGCTGCGATCACCGCATCGATAAAGGCCTCATATTCTTCTTTATTCAAGGGGATATTCAAGTAATCGCCATCCCCTTCGTCGTAGCGACTGGCACGGAAGACGATCTCAGTGTCGATACTATCGGTCTCCAAAATCGGGGCAATGGCATCGTAGAAGTGCAGACGCCGGCCATCGGGACAAAGGGCCTGCAGGGCCTCGATCAAAGAGGGGGACGTCAAGGGCCCACTGGCAACGATCCAAGCCTCATGGCCGGATACAAGGTCAGCAGTCGGAGGCAAAGCCGTCACTTCAGAGTTCACCCGCTCGAAACCAGCATGAGAACCCAGAGCCTCAGCGATCAGCCGCGAAAACACAGTGCGTTCGACGGCTAAGGCTTGGCCTGCTGGCACAGCTGCCGCCAGAGCACAACGGATAATCAGCGAGTCTAAAGCCGTCATCTCAGCCTTAAGCAAACCCGGTGCTGAGTCGGGAAGCATCGACTTGAGGGAGTTGCTACATACCAATTCAGCCAAATCGCCAGATTGATGTGCTGCGGTCATTCTCTGTGGACGCATTTCATAGAGGCGCACACGATGACCAGCTCGCAGTGCCTGCCAAGCTGCTTCGCAGCCTGCCAATCCCCCTCCGACCACATGAACCCAAGTTTGTGTCATCACCCGAATCTCCTCTCTCAGTTGGCGTCGCATCTATAGCAGAGCCTGGAGAGGAGCCCAAGCGCAATGCCGAGCCTGGGCCACTTCGCTCGATCAAAAAGCGACAATCTTAGAGAATTCGGCGGGATCCAGGGAAGCCCCTCCCACCAAAGCCCCGTCGACATCAACTTGCTTCATCAGACCGCTGATATTAGACGACTTGACGCTTCCGCCGTAGAGGATGCGCAATTGCTCCGCACCAGACCCGATCTTGCTCCGCAGTACGCTGCGAATGAAGGCGTGCGCTTCCTGAGCCTGGGCCTCTGTTGCCGTTAATCCTGTGCCGATCGCCCACACTGGTTCGTAGGCGATCACATAGGCGACTGAGGAGCCCACTGCACTTAGAACGGCCTCCATCTGGCGCCGCAGTACAGCTTCCGTCTGTCCTGCCTCTCGCTCGACACGCGTCTCGCCGACACAGACGATCGGGGTCACGTCCTGCTCGATGCAGGCCTTAGCCTTAGCGGCCACCGAAGCATCCGTTTCGTTGTAGTACTGACGTCGCTCACTATGTCCGACCAGAGTCCATCGCAGTCCCATATCTTTCAGCATAGGAACCGAAATCTCGCCGGTAAAGGCCCCATCGGCTTTTTCATGTACGGTTTGAGCTGCAACCAGATAGCCCGATTGTTCGGCAACTTCCCTGGCAAGACCCAAAAATGGCGCCGGCACCGCGAGAAGAATATCGACTTGGCCCGCACGCGGATCCACTTTACCCTTCAGTTCCTCGGAGAGTTTTTGAAAATAAGCTGGCACCTGAGAGTAAAGATGGTTCATTTTCCAGTTGCCAGCGATTAGAGGCTTGCGCATAGCTCGATTCTCCTTATTTCAAGAGGACTTTGACGCCAGGTAGCATCTGACCTTCGAGGAACTCGAGCGAAGCACCCCCACCAGTCGATATATGATCGATCTTTGCGGCAACTCCTGCCTTGTTTGCAGCCGCCACACTGTCCCCACCGCCAATTACAGTGAATCCGGGGCACTTCGCCATTGCCTCAGCGACTTTCAGGGTGCCTTTGGCAAAGCTATCAAACTCAAATACCCCCATCGGTCCGTTCCATAGAACCGTCTTTGAGAGCGCGATAATATCACTGAAGCGTTTGATCGTTTTCGGCCCGATATCGAGGCCCATAAGACCGCGTGGAATACTCTTCGAGTCGACCGCAACTGGGGTCGCGTTGGCGTCAAATTTTTCCGCCGCAATGTGATCCTCAGGAAGGATAATCTCAACACGCCGAGCTTCCGCATTGCGATAAATCGATGCAACAAGATCCATTTTGTCCGACTCGACCTTGGAATCTCCCACATCGATACCCTGGTACTTAAGGAAAGTGTAGGCCATCGCACCACCGATGAGAAGGTAGTTAGCATGGTTCAGCAGGTTAAGAACGACGCCGATCTTGTCCGACACCTTCGCTCCGCCCATGATCACCGTAAAAGGCGCCTGAGGCTTCTTTTGGATCGTGGAGAGCACGCTGATCTCGCGATCGACAAGCAAGCCAGCTGCCCGCTTCTCGTTAGGAAAAAGCTCAGCCACAGCTGCAACCGAGGCATGGGCGCGGTGCAAAGTTCCGAAGGCATCGTTTACGTAGCAATCGAAGCCCTGGGCGAGGGTGCGAGCAAAATCGAGATTATTTTTTGTTTCGCCAGGATGAAAGCGGAGGTTTTCAAAGAGAATAATCTGGTTTTTATCAAGGCGGTTCAGAACGTGTTCAGCAGGTTCTTCTGAATAGTCGCGCACAAAAGCGACTTCGACACCCAAGAGCTCGGCAAGTCGAACGCCAACCGGCTCAAGCGAATATTCTGGCATCACTTCGCCATCGGGACGACCGAGATGGGACATCAACGCCACCTGATGGGTCCTTTCAAGGATATACTTCAATGTGGGCAAAGCGGCTGTGATCCGCGTATCGTCGGTGATCTTGCCCTTTTTGATCGGAACGTTCAGATCGAGGCGCACCAGCACTTTTTTGTTGGTCAGGTCCAGTTCGTTGAGTTTTCTGAATTCCATGGGGCGATCCTTTCATCGGGTCCTTCGCCGATCCGCTTCGTCTGTTGAAACCGAGACAGCGAACGTTTAGACTCCTGCAACATACAAGGATGGACAACCGTTGCAAGCGAAAGAGACAGCCATGGCCAAGATCCACCACCTCTTTGTGATTGATCCGATCGAACACCTGAATATTCAGCTTGATTCCAGTCTACGCATGGTGCGCGCGCTTCGGAATCTCGGCCACGAAACGGCGATTTGCACGCCCAACCAGATAGAATGGCTGAGTTCAGAGGGCTGCGCAGCGGCTTTGACTCAGGATATCCGTTTCGAAGACCAAGACCTTGGTTCAGTCCGACTGGGCCCGAAGGTTCGGCGTCGCCTCGATTCGTGGACTGCGATCCACATGCGCAAGGATCCTCCCTACGATCTCGACTACATAGCCTGCACTTGGTACCTCGACAGTGCAAAAACTCGAGGCGTGCAGATTTTCAACGATCCAACAGCTCTGCGCAATCTCAATGAAAAGCTGAGTATCTTTCGTTTCCCTGACGCTATCCGCGATGGCCTCGTGTCTGCTCAGGTCGATTCCATCATGGCCTTTCTAGACGGACCAGCTCAAGGGGATGGCATCCTGAAGCCTCTGACTCTGTTTGGAGGACGAGGCGTCCTCCGGCTCGACCGCAGAACGATGTCTGTGGCGCAGATCCAGAGCATTCTGACTGAGGAAACACAGCATGGAACCCAGCATCGGCTGATCCAAGCTTTCGACTCCCGGGTCTTTCAGGGGGAAGTCCGGGCTTTTACGGTCGGAGGGCAGCCCTTATCCTGGTGCCTCAAGCGACCCCAGGGGCAAAACTTTCTGGCTAACACCCGTTCGGGTGCGACTTTGGAGGCTTATGCCCCCAGCGCCGGGGACCTCGCCATGGTCGAGTCGATCGGCAAAGCCCTCGACCAAGAGGGGGTCTTTCTCGCCGGATTTGATGTGATTGGGGGCTATGTATCTGAAATTAATATAACCAGTCCGAGGCTCCTCCAAGCCCCAGGGGACGGACGTGACTACTACCAGGAGATCGCGCTCCGCATCGAAAGCAGGCTTCGAGCCCGATGAGGATACATCGCTTGGGAGCCCGGAAAGAACTGCGGGCTTTGAGGCAAAAAAACATCTCATCATTCCAGAGACCTAAGTGATTCTTCCTCAAGCTCGAAGCCAGTGAGCCCGAAGCCCCCTAGAGAGTGACGTCTTCCGGGGGTAGTTTGTGAAAACCATGCGTCTTGTCATCAGTACTCTGGCCCTGACCAGCATCCTACTCACACCCAACTGCACGATGGATGGCGAAGAGCCCATTGACGAGCTGAGCGCGGACAGCGAAAATCAGGCTGGAGTGGTCCAGACCGAAGAGGCTTACGATAACGAGCTACCTTCACCCGATCGATCCATGGCGGATGGTGGTGACCAGCCGGTTGATGAAAGTACCGACGCTATCGTCCAGCAGTTGCCAGAGGACCAGCAGCAGGAACTCAGCCAGGCTCAAGGTCTGCCCGCAAACCAGGAGCAAAGCCAGTTCGAAAGCAATCCAACACCGAGCGGTTCTCTCGCGGAAACCGATGCGGCTGAAACAGGAGCAGTCGAAACAACGGAAGATGGCATCGTGACCGCAGAGGATCCCTCCGTTGGGATGGATAACAATGTCCCCTCACTCGCCGATGTCGCGGCCGATAGTCGGATGGGTGCTCCGGAAGCGGAAGCTCCTACTCGCTCCGCACGCAGCAAAAAATCTCGCCTCACGCAGACCTCGAGTGACGCGACGCTTGACCCCAACTTTAAGTATTATGTCGTGCAGCCGGGAGACACCCTGGGTGAAATCGCCAGAGTCGTCTACGGATCCTCACGCCGCTGGCGAGAACTTGCCCAGGTGAACCAATTGAACGACCAGCAGTCGATCTTTCCGGGAGACATGCTCAAGTACAATCCAGATGCAACATCCGGCGCCTTCGATCAAGAGTTCAGCGCCTTAGAGCGCCAAAAGACCGTGGTGCAGGCGAAAGAAACCCTGTCGCAAATTGCGGTCCGAGTCATGGGTGATGCGAGCTACTGGAAGCTCCTTTGGCGCTGGAACGAGACTGCGATCCCCGATCCCCACAAGATCCAACCAGGCCAAACCCTTGACTATATAGCACCGCAGACGCTCACCAGCTTTTTTTCGCAGCGTAAGAGCTTGGTCCCCGCACATTAGGAATCGGCAAAAAAATCATCCGTTTCAGAGACATACGGAGCCTCCTCAAGGCCTCTGGAGGGGAGATCGATAAGACTTTAGTTACAGGTCTCACATCGATAGGAGTCTCGAATGTCTAAACTTGTGGGCAAGTACCTCGCCGGACTGGGCGGGATCGCCGTCATCTTCAGCAGCTTCGTCGCCTGCGGAACGCAGATGTACAAAGTGTCCGTGGAGGAAGATTTCGATCAGTCGCGCGCTGAAGCGGCCCACCCGGCTTCGAAAGACAAGGAATCGACTCACTACGGTATACACGCCCCATCGGGGTGGAAGCAACTGCCGATACCATTCCGCTTTGCACCCGACATGAACGACCAGCAGCGGATTCATCTGCTAGCTGCCATGAAAAAGTGGGAATGGGCGACCGGTAAGAAACTCTTTGAATACGATGGAACTCACGACGGGACCGTCGGGGATCGCTTCAAGGACCTGTATAGTTCCCTTCAAGACAACGTAAACGGCCACTATCTTGACGACAACTGGGCGAAGACCCAAAAGCCCGATCACGTGCTCGCGACTACTATCTGGAACAACGCGACTGACTTTTCGCTTATCGCCAAGGCTGATATTCGATTCAACAACCAGCATTACATCATCGGCGACAGCCTGGAACTGAAAGCGACCGAGACCCGTGAAGTTGTCGACATGCAGTCGCTGGCCCTGCATGAGCTAGGTCACTTGCTCGGTCTGTCTCACGTCGATGAAGAAGTGGATTCCCTCTCCATCATGAACCCAGCCCTCTTTATCGGCGAGGGTCTGACCTCCCGCAAGCTTTCCAAGAACGACATCGAACGTATCCAGCTGATCTACGGCTGCAATCGCCAAGCCTGCGACGTCGATGCCCTCATGAAGGAGCAGGAGACCGCCAACTGGGACAAGCTCACTCTCAGTGCCAAGAATTGGATGGAAAGCAAAGGCGAATCACCGACACTCGAACTCCAATAAGATCGCCCCTTTACCATGCCGAATCGCCCAGGTTTAAGACCTGGGCTTTTTTTTTCCCAAACCCAGCTCCTCCCTCCTCGCAACCCTGGAAAAAAGCGTCGACGCTCTTTTCCAGAGGACCTATATTGATTCCACTTGTGCAGACGCGCCTAAAGGAGTCAGTCAATCCATGATAGAACTCGAACCCAACTACAGCCATAAACTCTACGAGACCAAGTGGTATCAGCTGAGCCTCGATCGCGGCTATTTCACAGCCCAGGTGGATGCCAAGCGAGTTCCCTACACGATCTTAATGCCTCCTCCGAATGTGACCTCCCAGCTGCACATGGGACATGGTCTGGGTTATTCCATTCAGGATCTTTTCGTGCGCTGGAAGAGAATGTCTGGCTTCAATGCCTGCTGGCTTCCAGGAACAGATCACGCGGGCATCTCGACCCAGATGATGGTGGAAAAAGATTTGGAGAAAGAGGGACTTACCCGCCGGGGTCTCGGTCGGGATAAGTTCTTCCAGAGGCTGGTCGATTGGAAGGAGAAATACGGTGGTATGATCCTGGACCAGTTCAAAATCATGGGTTTTTCCTGCGACTGGGATCGACTGGCCTACACCATGGATCCCAAACTCTCGGAAGCCGTCCGCTACGTGTTCGTCCAACTCTACCGAGAGGGCCTGATCTATCGCGGTGAGCGTCTGGTCAACTGGGATACGGTCTTGCAAACGGCCATCTCCGATGATGAGGTCGAAAGCAAAGAAGTGAATGGCTTCCTCTACTACTATCGGTATCCGATCGAAGGAAGCGATGAGTTCATACCAATCGCCACGACGCGCCCCGAGACCATGCTGGGTGATACCGCCGTTGCGGTCAATCCCGAAGATGAACGATTCAAGCATCTCATCGGCAAGCAGGTACGCCTTCCCTTTGTCGATCGACTGATCCCTATTATCGCCGATGATTACGTGAAGAGTGAGTTCGGGACAGGAGCGGTCAAGATCACACCCGCCCATGACCCGAATGACTTCGAGATTGGTAAGCGCCATGGGCTACCCTTCATCAATGTGATGACAGTCACCGGTACTATGGCCGATCACACGCCGCTACCCTTCAAAGGTCTCGATCGCTTCGCGGCACGCAAGGAGGTCATCAAGCAGCTCAAGGCTCTCAGTCTCTTTGACGAAGAAAAGCCCTATAAAACCACGCTGCCTCACTCGGAGCGCAGCAAGACCATCATCGAACCAAGACTCTCGCTGCAATGGTTCGTTCGCATGAAGGATCTTGCCGAGCCGGCCGCAGCCGTGGCTCGCTCGGGTGAACTTGCATTCCACCCCGATAGCTGGAAAAAGACCTATCTCTACTGGCTCGATAACATCCAAGATTGGTGTATCTCCCGCCAGCTCTGGTGGGGCCATCGTATCCCTATCTGGTACTGTCAGGACTGTCACGGACTCAGCACGGGAGTCACCGACCCAACGGCCTGCGAGCATTGCGGATCTGCCAAGATTCATCAGGACGAAGATGTCCTCGACACATGGTTTTCAAGCTGGCTCTGGCCTCTGAGCCCTTTTGGTTGGCCCGAAAAAGAAGAAGAACGTCGCGATTTGAACTACTTCAACCCCACTGATGTGCTGGTCACGGCACCCGAAATCATCTTCCTATGGGTAGCTCGGATGGTGATGGTCAATCTCAAGTTCAAGCAAAGACTGCCTTTTAAACATGTTTATTTCAATGCCACTGTCTGCGACAAACAAGGCCGTAAGTTTTCAAAAACTCTGGGGAATGGCATCGACCCGCTGGAAGTCGTAGATCGTTACGGAGCTGATGCCGTGCGCTTCACAGCGATCAGCCTAGCCCCACTCGGTGGCCGCGTGCGCATGGATATCGAAGACTTCGAAAACGGGGCGCGCTTTGTCAATAAGATTTGGAATGCGGCTCGACTGGTCTTTCAGCATCTCGATGCGCAGCAAAAGTTGCCCTCCTTGCAAAGTCTCGAGCTTACCCTTGCTGAAAAATGGTTGATACACCGCTTCCGTGAGGCGGCTGAGCGGGTCAATCGGAATCTCGAAGCCTTCCGGGTCAACGATGCGGTTGAGGAGCTGCATCATTTCATTTGGGGGGCCTTTTGCGACTGGGGCCTTGAATGTGCAAAGACAGATCTGAGCCAAACAGCGGGAGCCGACAAACTGCGTGCCCTATCGGTCTTGGTCTACGTCTTTGACGGTGCGATGCGCCTGGCCCACCCGGTCATGCCCTTTGTGTCGGAGGAATTATGGAGCAAACTGCCGGCTCACCCGGATTGGGGACAGCGCGAAGCAGGTTTACCTATCGCTGCCTTTCCAAGCCCTTCGAAGATTCCTTCGTACGAAGACGAGGCGCGGCTCTGGAAAACGATTCAGGACATCATTGCTGGCATCCGCTCAGTCAGACAGCAGATGGGGCTCACACCCAAGCAAGAACTACCCGCTCATATACGGGTCGATGAGAACCTTGCACCGACTGTCGCAGCTGCAGAGGAATGGATCCGTCGCCTAGCGCGAGCGGATCGCGTCGTGTCCGGCACCTCGATCAAGCGCCCTGGTCAGTCCCTGACCGCTGTTGGCAAGGGCTTTGAGGTGTTTTTACCTGTCCAGGGACTGATCGATGTTTCCAAAGAGCGGAAGCGTCTTAGTACGGAGCAGCAGCGTTTGCAGAAGATTCTCGACGGACTTTTGAGCAAGCTGAATAACGCCAACTTCGTCTCTCGAGCACCAGAAGACGTTTTAGAACAAACCCGCGCTCAGAAGGCAAATATGGAAGAGCAAATCCATTCCATTCGGCAGAACCTTGCCGCCCTCGAAGACTGACCCAAGAGGGGAGCTGGCACCTTCTCTTGTGCCACAACTCCCCTCTCTTCACCCACGCTCCCGGCCCGTGACGAATATTCTGCGAGCGGAGCTAAGTCCCCCTGGATACTTCAAGTCCACCTGAGAAGTATTTGTGTAAATTTCTTTCAAATGCTGGCTTTCTCGTGAGACCTCATCCTACGATACTCCTACGCACAGCGTGGATTGCTGACGAACACGCCAAAGATGTTCCCATTCTCGCGTCGCGATTGACGAAGATCCGCTTCTTAGCAGGAGGGGGCTATGCCAAACCTTTCTCGTTACGGTTCCGGTCCCAAAGTCCCGAGCCTCAGCGTCGTATTGTTTTTGTTCCTCTCCCAGAGTAGCTACGCTGCTGGAGAATGGTACTTTCGTGGCACTCCGAATCGATGGGGTCCGACTGCTTTGAGCAAGGGTGGTCAAGCTTTTGTGACCGAAGTAGCCTTTATGAAAGAGGATGCGCGCCCACGCTTCAAGATCGATCGCTTTGGCGATTGGCGGCAAAGCTTTCCCGCACAGGACTATAAGGTGAAAGACTGCACGCGCTATCGAATTACTTTTCAACCTGTGACAGCCTCCGTTCAAGCGGAAGAGCTCGGCCCCGTGACGGAGGGCGCCTGCGCGGCGATACCAGAACCAGCACCCTCGCCACCCAGCACCGACGATCCCGCGGATTTTCGCCAAGAAACGATCTACTTCCTGATCACCAGTCGCTTTTACGATGGCGATCCTGAGAACAACTACTACAACCGAGACCGCATCAAAGCTGGCGATCCTCACTGGCGAGGCGACTTTAGGGGCCTCATCCAACAGCTTGATTACATTAAAGATCTCGGTTTCAGCGCGATATGGATCACACCTCCTGTCGAGAACAGGAGCGGTCTCGACTACCATGGCTATCACGCCTACGACTGGACGCGAATCGATCCTAGACTTGAGTCTCCGGACGCAGACTATCAAGACCTCATCCGGGCGGCCCACGCCAAGGGGCTCAAGATTATTCAAGACGTCGTGATCAACCACTCCAGTCAATACGGAATTCGTGGACAAGTCTGGATCGATCGTCTGCCCATCAAATACTACCGCCCACCAGGCGGCCAAATCATTAAAAATGGGCCTTTTCAGAGCAATTTGGGCGACTATCGGAGCAACTTTCGGGAGGACAACGACAACCCTGTGGCGCCCGATTGGTTCCGCGAAAGGCAAATCTCGGATCCCCTGGGCACCAGGCCACTGGTGGACCCAAAAACGGGAGTTGCAGTCCCCAAGCCCGGGTATGACCCCAATCGCTTTTTTGGCACCGACCCCCAGACACTGGACCCGAACTGGTATCACCTCGATGGTTTCATAGCCGGTGGCGACTGGGAAAATCCACGAGCTCTCCAGAGAAAGCATATGGCGGGAGACACGATCGACCTCGCCACAGGCCGCGATAACGTCAAAGCCTACCTCAACGGTGCCATTCGCCAGTACCTCGACATGGGAGTCGATGCTATTCGCCTCGATACGGTGAAGCATGTGGAACGCGACGAACTCCTGAGCTATGTCGACAATTGGAAGCAACACAAACCTGATGTGTTCGTCTTCGGAGAAAATCTCGTTAAGGGTCAGGGTTTCGGTTCCGAACTCAGCAACGATAACGCTTCCTCAGTCATCCGCCCGTGGTGGTACACACGCCGTGGACAGGATCCGGCCAATCCTCGCTCAGGTCCGGATTCCGGCCTGTCCGTCCTTGATTTTGGCCTCTTTTCCACGTTTCGTGACAACATCAGTCGAGGTCACTTCCAGGGTGTCGCGAGCGTCCTCGCCATGGACTGGATCTACGGTGATGCATCGAAGCTTGTGACTTTTTTCCAGAACCATGATGTAGGTCCAGACAATGACTTTAAGTTTCGTTTCGCTGGCGAAACGTGGAAGGCCGCGCTCGCCTACAATCTCCTCTGGACGATTCGCGGCATTCCTACGCTGTATTACGGCGAAGAAGTTGAGTTCCAAAAAGGCAAGCCTCAGGATATTGATGGCGCGATCATGACCCTCGATCAGACGGGTCGGGCGTACTTTGGCGATTACCTGACTCCGGAGCGGATAGGCCAGACCCAAAGTCACCCGCTTTATCAGCATATCAAACGTCTCAATCAGGTTCGTCGGGCCATTCCAGCCTTACAGAAGGGCCAGATGGAGGCTATCCAGGATAACGGGAACAGTCTGGGCTTCATTCGCCGCACGGCGGATAGCCTTGCCGTCGTGGGTCTGGCAGCCGATCAGGAAGCTGGGTTTCAGTTCGAGGACTTGCCGGCCGGCATCTATCGTGATGCCATCACGGGCCGGGCTCTTGAAGTCAGCAACGGGCGCTTGGGATTCAGTGTGAAAGCTCAGTCAGCGGGAGTTTATGTCTGGAATGGCCCTGGGAAAATCGGTAAAGACGGCGTCTTCCTGCGTTGAGTCTGCTCACACACGCTCGAGAGTACGGACCAAAGCAGTCCGTGCCTCCTCCCAATCGGCTTCCGGCAGAGTCAAGGCCGGTGTGATCGACAGACCCTGACCTTCCATCCCGCTCGCCAAGGCAATCACACCCTCTGCACGCAGTAGGTCCATCCAGCGTGCGCCCGAACCGGGTTGCTGCAGCTCGACCCCGATCATGAGCCCTTCACCTCGAATACTTTTCAACTGCGGATGCGAGCCTAAGTCCTGGATCAGATCATCACGAATCTTTTGGCCGAAGGAACGGGCACGCTCGAGCAACCGCCCCTCGGCAATCGCCTCAAGAGTCGCCTTAGCCATGCGACAGCTCAGGGGATGACCAAAAAACGTTCCCGTATGAATCGCTTCACCTTGATTTTGCGGCCAGGCATCCATAAGCTCGGGGCGACCAAAGCAAGCTGAAAGCGGCAGACCGCCTCCCAAAGCCTTACCCAGACAGAGAAGATCGCAAGGTACTTGCTCCGCATACGTCCATCGCCCCGTGCGCCCCAGGCCCGTGAAAACCTCGTCGTAAATAAGCAGCGCGCCTTTCGATCGACAGAGGTCGGCGAGTCCCTGCAGCCACTCCAAGGGTGCGGGACGGATACCCGCTCGGCCTTGTATGGGTTCTACGAGTACCGCCGCACAAGCGTGTCCCGCTTGGGCCTGTCGCTCCATCGCTTCGGCCACAGCCTCCAGCGAACAGGCGAAGGGGAGCTCTTCGACCAGGTGCTCGGGTATCCAGTTCCGAAAGGGATCCTTGAAGTCGCGCCGTGAGGTCAGCGGCAAGATACCCAAGTCGAGCCCGTGATAGCCTGCTGAGAAGGTGATAAAACCGTGACGCCGTGTTGCTAATTGAGCTGTTTTGACCGCAAGCTCCACGGCCTGACCACCGCTCAAAGCTAGCGAAGCTTTCGTCAAATGGGATGGCAGCAAAGACGCAAGATAGGCGAGCAGTTCCGCCTTAGCGGTCGATGGATAAACGTCTCCCATGCCGTGCACGATGAGCGAAGCGTCGGAAAGCGATGCCTCAAAAACCCGACGTTGGACATCGCTATTGTGTCCGAGCGCCATGACCCCAAAGCCCGCGCAAAGGTCAACATAACTCCGCCCGTCGGCGTCCCAGATGCGGGATCCTCGAGCGCGATGAAAGACCAGAGGGGGCTCCGCAGCCTGAAACGTGGCATCGCGACATTCCCAGCGGGCGAGCAGCTGCATGACATGCTGATTGTTCTGTGTCATCTTCATACCCCTTTTTTTCGCGGGTGCCAGATGTATTTGTGCTGCTGCAAATTCAGCCGGACCCGCACCAGGCCTTCGTCTAGCATCCAGGCCACCAGCTGCTGCGGTTCGAGAAGTCCAAAGGCGCTCGAAAACAAAATCTGGAAGCGTTGATCGAGACGACCGTCCCGGACCAGATCGCGAGCCCATTCGAAATCCCTTCGATCGGCGATGACAAACTTGATTTCATCACTCGGCTTCAAATGCTCGAGGTTACTGTAGAGATTGCGATCGTCCATACCACTGCCAGGACACTTGAGGTCCATGATGATGTGAGTCTCCGGGTGGAGACTGGCGATAGGCTCGGACCCGCTGGTTTCGATCATGACCTTGTAGCCGAGGGCGATCAGCTCGGCGATAAGTAGCGGCGTCCCCTCCTGGGCCAGGGGTTCTCCGCCGGTGAGCTCCACGAGCGGGATAGCCAAGCGATCGAGCTCGGCAAAGATCTGCTCGTAGCTCATGGTCTGTCCGCCTTTGAACCCGTAAACAGTGTCACACCAGCGACAGCGAAGGGGACAACCCGTCAGGCGAACGAATGTGCAAGGCCAACCAGCGTAAGCGGCTTCCCCTTGGACACTTTTGTAAATCTCGGTTATGAGTAGAGAACGTTGCATGCACGTTTCCCGCAATAGGACCAATCGAATATGAGTGAAGGGTTCCGAAAAGAAGTCTCATCGCAGCCGGAAGGAGGTCCCTTTCCCTGGCAGCGAGGCTGGAACGCTTTAAAAGCTGTCTGGCCCCAACTGCTTTATATCAGCGTAGCTGCTATAGCAATACCTCAGTTTGGCATATTTACCCTTTACGCCTTCAAGGCCTGGGCCTTCGGCGAAACGGCGAACCAAGCCTCGACGCTGGTCCAGCTCGTGGCCGCACTCGAAGGTTTTGCCTTGTCTTATTTTTCCTTCTACCTCTTGGGTTTGGCTCTTGCTGCGATCGCCTACCTTAGCATCGTGACAGCCGTCCGGGACACGCAGGAGGGGCTACCGGTAAAAACCTCTGCGGCTCTGAGGCATGGTCTCAGGGCTTTTTTGCCTGGAGGCCTGCTTGCTCTGGTTCTGATCGTCCTTCTCGGTCTCGGACTCGTGCAGATGATCGTGCTCGTTCCGGGATTTGGCTTCTTGACCCAGCTTCTGCTGATCACATTCACGGTCCTTTTGTCCGCTTTACCGGTTCTGCTCTGCCTTGAGCCTCGAGCTCCGGCTCGGGCGCTGCGCCAAGCCCTGCGGATGGGTTACGTCGAAAAATCGGGAATCAGTCGTTGGTCGGCCTTCTTCATGCTCCTGACTTACGAAATGTCCCTCATGGCTCTGCTCTCTCTCCTAAGGCTCGCCCAGGAGCAGCTCACGGCCCTGGATGTAGCTCTCCATTTGCCACGACAGCTTTGGTTTCTCACGCCAGACTTTATGCCCTTTGGATTGACCAATTGGATCATCGAGGGCCTTTTTATGGCCCTCATGTCGCTGGTCGTGGGGATTTTTGCAATTTTCACGAGCAGCTTTATCTTCGACCTTAAACGCATGGCCCAAAGACCCGGCTTGAAAATCGATATTCTGGTGTAAGATCGAATACATAGCAGGTACTCGAGGGCTCCGAACGAGGCCTTATTCGAGAGGATGAAGCTCTCCGATTCGGCTCCGCACGTGAGGCACCTGCTCCGGCTTCGGTTCGATCAAGTCGGCTTCCAGGGCTTTCTCGATCTGAGCTCTCAGCTCACAAGCGAAGACCTCACGCCAGCCATGGGGCGTGAGTGGGGAGTGTTCACCAAGACCAAACAGGAAATCGCGATGACGCCGACCTTGCCGATAATCCGGCTCGGCACTGGGGTGAGGCAGGTAGCGCTCGATGGCTTCGAGGTCCAAGTCGACGAGAATCGATGCTTGATAGAGAAGATAATTGCGACTGCGAAACAGAGACGTTCCTGCGCACTTGCGACCCTCCGCCACGATGTCGGAGTAACCCCGTTGTTCCAAGACTAGCTCGGGAAGGGGACCCTTAAGGGTCTGAATCACTGCCTGATTCAATTGTCTGAAATAATGATCATTTTTATAGAAGTCAGCCACCCAGCAGCCGACGCTCACAATAAGACAACCCGGATACAGCACCACAGTGCCACCTCCTCCGAGTCGCTTGAAAACCGGCACCCCATCGGCCGCACAATGGGCCAGGTGGACCTCGCGGCTCGCCTTGTTGCTGCGTCCTAACACCAGCAGGGACGACTCCGGCACCCAAAGTTCAATAGCAATCTCGTCTGAACATTTTTCTAATACCTGATCGTCGATCCACATGATGCGCGAGACTCAAAGAATTAAGGCAGCGGCAGCACAAAGCGAGAGACCGTCACTGCGATGTTGAAGAGGACGATGATACCAAAGAGGTCCATCAACGACGAAATTACCGGAGAGGACGATACAGCCGGATCCAGCCGCAACGAGTTGAGGATGAACGGCAGCATAGATCCCACCAATACCCCGCAGATGACAACCATGACCAGCGTGCAACCGATAATAAGACCATGCGGAAAATCCATGTTCCCGAGATAAAACGCGCGCAAAAAACCTAAAGTACCCAACAGAGCCCCAAGTCCGAGACCAATCAGGATTTCACGCTGAAGCACCTTCCACCAATCCCGCAGTCCAATCTCTCGTACGGCCAAACCACGAATGATCAACGAGGCAGCCTGCGATCCAGAGTTACCCCCCGAAGCGATAATGAGGGGCATGAAGAAGACGAGAAAACTCATGGTCTTGATCGCCCCAGAAAAATGCTCCAATGCCGTTGCGCTAAACATCGACATGATAAAGATCATGGCAAGCCAGCCACCGCGCTTGCGAAACAAGGTCATCATCGAAGTTTGAAAGTAAGAATCTTCAAGGGTCGCCTGACCACCGAAGGCCTGAATGTCTTCTGTAGCCTCTTCTTCCGCGACATCGAACACATCATCAGCCTCGACAAGACCCACCATGACACCATCTTCATCAACCACTGGAATATAAGGCCGATCGTATTTTCGGAAGTAATCGACCGCGAGACTCTTGTCATCAGACACTTTGAGTTTTACGACACTGGGATCCATGAGCTCGTCAACCAGAATACTGGATGGATCAGCTAATACGAGTGAAGACAGATGCACATGCCCGAGAAGTTTGCCCGATTCATCGACGATGAAGATTTGATTCAGCAGATCCTCGGGGATTTTATTGCCGGTCCAACGAATATCGGCCAGGACATCACGCACGCTCAAGCCCGGTCGGATCGAGAAAAATTCCGGACTCATGAGGCGTCCTACAGAATCTTCTGGATAGGACAGGAGCTGCCAAGCGATCTTTCGCTCTTCCGGGTTGAGCTTGAGGATCAATCGGGTACTTAACTCGGCGGGTAAGTCCTCGAGCAGCTGGGTTCGGTCTACTGGCTCCATTTCATTGAGCAGGGAGACCGCCACGGGATCTGGTAGCTGGTCGAGCATCTTCTGCTGGAGCTCGAACGGAAAATAGGAGAAGACGCCTGCTCGATTTTCTTTCGGAATCAGTCGAAACAGAACGATACACTGGACGATATCGAGTTCCGCGAAAATGTCGGAAAGGTCCGCTGCTTCCATGGCCCGAAACGTGGCCCGAAGCCGCTTAAAGGAGCGACCGGCCAGGAGCTGTTTGACTTCTTCGACAGTCGGCTTCGTCTCCTGCATGACTCCTCACTTTCTAGATTCCGCAGCAAAAACCATCGACTTCATAGAGACGCCTGAAACAAAGTATCCGGATGTCATCCACTCCACTCCCTCTCATCTTGGAGGTGAACCACCTGAGGACTTCTCGCGATCACTCTTTGACTCAACACATAAGTGATCCAGGGCTCGCTCGGCATCGGAGATCCGCCGCTCAGCTCGACGCAAAGCCTCGAGAAACTGACCGATAGTCTTGGCCCCCACACACCCTGCGGCACGCTCGAAGCGTTCTGTGTCAGGACTGTAAAGGGAGGCGCCGAGAATCGTCGCATTGTTCCAATCCCGATTCCGAACACCTCGGTAGCCGGGGGTGCTCATCTCCGGAAAACGCTCAGTCTTCCAGTGAGCGATCCGTGACGCTTTGCGCCGAAGCTTTTCACCCCGATCAAGCGCCCCGTCACTATAAATAGCTTCCAATTCTTGACGCAAACCCTTCAGCCAAGATCTCAGCTTTTCCTGATCACGTTCCACGGCCAATAGCTCAGTCAACCCCTCCCCACCCCTTCGTTCTTTCAAAAATCTTTGTGTCAGAACTCGACTTGCATATTCAGCGAGGTTCTCGTTGAAGCTTACAGAGCCTTGCGACCAAAAGGTACGATGCACGAGCTCGTGCAGGAGGAGCTGGATATACTCGGGATCCGAGCGCTTCGTCATGGAAGCGTAAATGGGATCAGGAAACCAGCCCAAGCTGGAGAAGGCTCCAACCGAGCCTATGCTTACATCAAATCCCTGGGCGCGTAAAGCTGCGGCCTCCCGGTCCCGATCCGCACTATCAAAATAACCCAGATAGGGCACCCGTCCGACTATAGGGAACCACCAGGTCTTTGATTCAAAGCGATCGGCATGAGCTGCCTGCACAAAGTAGCTGGTGGCCGCACTCTCCTCAGGGATAAAGTGCTGATAAGCTCGACCCGTGTTAAGGCCCTGCTTGGCGGCAAAGTCTACCAGCTCACGGCTCAATCGCAGTTTGCCGGCCGTAGTCTCACTCAAAAGGCCGGATCCAAGCGCATCTCGGACGGGCACGCGACTGTTGAAGGCAGTATTGAAGCGGAGGGCCTGCTCCAGTGTATAGCAACTGCTGAGCAAGCCTCCGAGAAGCACCACGATGTATAGACGCACATAGTCCCTCATGCAGGTCTGCAGGTCCATCGGATGGATCCTCAGATGCGACTGATACCGATCCCCATCTGCCCTTCACCGACATCAAAGATGCCAGAGAACTGACTCTGCAGCTCCCCCCGAACCTCGAGACTTTGGCCGAGGGTCTCTTGAGCGATGTATTCCTTAAAGCGTACCACAGCCCGCTCGAGTTCGCCCGAGGCCTGGACTTCAATATGGATGCGATCGCTGACCTGCAGGCCGCTATCCTTACGGAAGTTTTGGATACGATTGACGACCTCCCGAGCTAAGCCTTCGAGAATCAAGTCTTCTGTTAGGCGGGTATCAAGCAGAACAGTCACTCCCTGAGCCGTTGCAATCAAGCGATCGTCTTTCGGCCCGCGATCGACCAGCATATCATCCAGCCGAATCTCATGATCCAACAACCGGACGGTCCGACCTGCCTCCAGTTCGGCCAGCAGCCGAGCAACCTCTTCCGGCTTTTGGTTCAGAGCATCCAGATGCGCCTTAAATGGACCGAGATCTTTACCAAGTCGTTTGCCGAGCGATTTAAGGTTCGGCTTAACCGATAGGTTTACATATTTGGTTTCGTCGCTGGTAAAAGTGATCTCTTTGAGATTCAGCTCGCTCTTCAGAATATCTTGAGCTCCTGCTATAAGCTGGGCGTCGGCCTGGCTACGAGCGATAACCAGGAGGCCAGGCAGCACCTGCCGAGTCTTGATCTGGTGCTTGGCCCTCAGGGAGCGCCCGAGTTCTGTGACATTACGGATCATCTCCATCTGCCGCTCAAGATCACTCTCGATATACCGGGCCTCTGCCAGTGGAATATCACACAGATGTACCGAATCCGGCACTCCGGCTACGCCTTCGGTCAATCCTTGATAGATGCGCTCCGAGGTAAACGGAGCAAAGGGAGCAAAGAGCTTGGTGAACTGCACCAGAACGTAATAAAGGGTTTCATAAGCGTCTCGCGTCTCTCGGCTCATGGCTCCCCCACCCGCCCAGAAGCGACGTCGACTGAGACGGATATACCAGTTGGTGAGATCCTCAATAAAGCCTAGGACCTTAGGCACCACATTGTAGAGCAGATACGCTTCCATCTCCTTGTGCACCGCAGCGGCAAGCGTTTGGAGTCGCGAGATCACCCAGCGGTCTAGGTCGCCCTGTACCTCTGGCACAACACCCTTGGCCTGAGCGACCGTCGGTTCCCAACCATCCGCTTCAGCATAGGTACTCAGGAAACTGTAAGCATTCCAGAGAGGCAGGATCACAGCACGGGTCGTATCCTTGACACCCTCGTTGGTGAAACGCAGATCCTCAGCCCGTAAAACTGCCGAGTTCAGCATGTAGAGGCGTACGCTATCGGCCCCATAGGCGTCGACCAACTCAAGCGGTGGCGTATAGTTCTTCCAGCGCTTCGACATCTTCTTGCCGTCGGCAGCCAGGATCAGGCCATTGACGACGACGTTCTTGAAAGCTGGCTTACCAAACAAGGCCGTGCTGAGGACACTCAGGGTATAGAACCATCCTCGCGTCTGGTCCAGTCCTTCGGCAATAAAGTCCGCAGGAAAAATCTCGTCGAAACGCCCCGCGTTTTCGAAGGGATAATGCAGCTGAGCGTAAGGCATAGCCCCTGACTCAAACCAACAGTCAAAGACTTCGGGAATTCGCTTCATTGTGCCTTGGCAATGAGGACAGGCGAAACGCAGGTGATCGATGTGATGAATGTGGAGATCGTCGATTTTGGTCTTCGTCAAGGCTTCGAGTTCTTCCACCGAGCCGATGCAAAGGCGATGGCTCTCGTCCTGCTCACAGATGTACATGGGGATTGGGGTACCCCAGTAGCGATTGCGGCTGATCGCCCAGTCTCGCGCATTCTTCAACCAATGGCCCATCCGCCCCTGTTGAAGATGATCAGGTACCCAGTTGATCGTTAAATTGTTCGCAACGAGCTGGTCTTTGATCGCTTCAACCGCTACAAACCAGGATGGCACCGCACGATAGATAAGCGGACCTCCGGAGCGTTCGCACAGGGGATAGCTGTGAACCAAAGTTTCATGCCGGAGGAGCTGCCCCTGCTCCTTCAAAGCGCGGATGATATCCTTGTCGGCGTCCTTTACGAATTGGCCTTGAAAGGGTGGAATACTCGCCTTGAACTTAGCTTCCTCGTCCAAAGGATCAACAAGTCCAATGCCAGCGGCCGTGCAGACCCGAAAGTCATCTTCGCCATAGGCTGGCGCCATGTGCACGACACCTGTTCCATCCTCGGTGGTGACGAAACTATCGACCAAGATGCGAAACGCGTTCGCTTGCTCTTTGAAAAAGGGAAATAGCGGCTGATAGGAGCGACCACCAAGCTGATTCGCACCGACTTCGGCGAGGATCTGGTAAGGGGCTTCTTCCGCTTTTTTACTCTTCTTAAAGACCGTATCAAGACGAGCTTTGGCGAGATAATAGATGCAGCCATCTTCCGCCGCTTTGACCTTTACATATTCGATCTCAGGGCCAATGGCGAGAGCCACGTTCGAGATCAGCGTCCAGGGAGTCGTGGTCCAGGCTAGAACGTAGGCGTCTTCATCAAGCAACCGGAAGCGAACAGTGATGGCAGGATCTTGCACATCCTGATAGTTCTGATTCGCCTCAAAATTTGAAAGGACCGCCGTCAATCGCGGCGAATAGGGCACAACTTTGTGACCTTGGTAGACGAGGCCGCGATCGTAAAGTGCCTTGAATACCCACCAGACAGACTCCATGAACGCCTTGTCCATGGTCCGATACTGATGATTCCAGTCCACCCATCGACCCAGGCGCGTGATGGTCTTCTGCCATTCGCCCGCATAGTGCAGCACCGAGGCCCGACAGAGCTCGTTGAATGTGGCGACACCCATATCCAGGATGTCCTGCCGCCCCTTCAACTCGTGGGTTTTCTCGATTTCATACTCAACCGGGACACCGTGCGTATCCCAACCGAAGCGCCGTTCGACGGCATACCCGCGCATATTCCAGTAGCGAGGTACCGTATCTTTGATGGTATTCGCAAGGAGATGGCCATAGTGCGGCAAACCGTTGGCAAATGGAGGTCCGTCATAGAACGCAAACTCCTTTTGACCCTGGCGCTGCTTGTTAGACTGATAAAATGTCCCCTGTTTTTCCCAGAAGGACAGCACTTCCTCTTCCATCTGAGGTAAGTTGACGTTGGAGCCGGTAGCCTTCATAAGTCCCCGCGAATATAACTAGGCGAATTGTTTGTCCGATTGTGAACTTGTGGACTGCTTAGACAGCGAACAATCTCCTACTTCTACACCCGAAACCATGGCTAAACAACAGGAACAAGGCCGTTTCGCACGGGGTCAAGGAGCTCTCTGTTTAAGCAAGACAGCCATACTCATTTTCGACCAAGACAATTCACACCTGACGACTCGCTGACCTCCTATCTCGTGGCACATTACTTGCTGCCGTAGCGTTGCCTTGACCTTTCGAAGCAGAAGTGGTTGATAGGGTTACGAAGCGGTAAATCCAGTGGGTGAAGCAGTCTATGACACAAGGCGAGCTGAAATTATTGCAGAAGATTTTGACGAGCCTCCTCTCCGCCACAGCTATTGGTGCAGATGGTTTTGCAAGAGCAGAATCCGTAGACGACAGTACTGAATGGCTTCGCAGCCGTAGCTATCTCTCTGAGCCAAGACCAGAAGAGCCTAAGCAGTCCTATCCTATGGCAGACATGCTGCGCGGCGTCTTGCTTCGGGCTATCCAGCATCCGGACCACGCACGCGAAATCGCCAATCTTCACAGTCAATTAGGCACTCGTTCGGTAGCCACGAGCAAGAGCTTTCTCAGCCCCATGACACCCGAGACGAAGTCACACGATGGTGCAGACGTCCGTGTAGCTATGTCCAATACATTCCGGACCTTCGTCCAAAAAGAGACCAAGGTGAACGTCTTGCCTCCCGAACTCCAGCAGGGTCTGCGATTTAGCAACGAGGGCTCCGGATCGGCCGGTTCGGCTGCCGATGCAGGGCCTCGATACGGCCTGATCCTCACCAACATCGAGCCCAATCCGGCGTCTCTGAAGTTAGCAGCTGTCAACACGTTCAACGACATCGAGTTGTTGCAATATGCAGCTAAGGCGGAACTGCACTACGAAGTCGGACCCGTCTATCCCGAGAGTGGGCCCCGCTCTTACGCGATCTCTGTCCCAAGTTCGACACCCGTCGAAACTCCCTGGTGGAGTGCTTTACCGGACCTCCCCTCCTACAAGTTCCGCGGTCGTCTGGTCCCCAAGGGACTCCCGTCTCCCAGCAGTCCACTGCCCCCCCACGTGCTGAGCCTGGAGCAGTCGCAGGGTTTCTACAGCCTCGAGGCTCAGTTGGAAAATGGGATCTCCCCCCAAAGCATGGTGCACCGTTTGCGGGTTCCCATCTACGGGAACCTTCGCTATCTCGAGGAACGCGACAAGAAACTGAAACCTGTCAAGAGTGTGTTTGAGAATCTTTACTCGAGCGGCTCTTTCGCCTGCAATCTCGAGCATTACCATCTTGAAAAACGCTACCAGGCTGGCTTTATCTATCGACGTCCTGCCCTGAACCTGGAGATCTACGCCCATATCCCGAAAGCTGCCCTCCAAGACGATTTCTGGCCCAATCACCGGTGGGAACTGAAACTCGAACGTTTTTTTTAAAGCATGGACGACTTCCATCGAGCTCCATTATAATGAGACATCTTATCCGGGTCTGAATGAGGAGAAAGCCGTTGGCAGTCGATGCGAACCGTGTCGAGGAACAGGTCGTCGTACCCCGAGCCAAGCGCTATGTTTCGCACGCCCTGGTCGAAGTCCGCCGTTTCAAGTGGCTCCCTTTCTTTTGTCATAGCGCCGTTCTTCTCGATATCTCCTCTAGCGGCTTCAAACTCGAATTCACCGGCGAGATACAAACCTCTGCTGGTAATCAGTATTGGCTCCATATCCCGCTTTCTCCGCTTGGCATTCCAGCTCCGCAAAGGCTGATGTGCCGTTGCGAAGTGCGCTGGTTCGATGAACAGCGCTTTCGCATCGGCGGCACCTTTCTAGGCCTGACAAAGAGCGATCAGACGCTGATCGAGCAGATCGTCGTGAGCCTCAAAACCCGTGGCCAGCTTTGAACTCTTCAGAACACAATTGTACTCACTAGTGATCCTCGACCTCGTGATCCTTCTCCGATGCTTACGCTCGAGGATGGGAAGCTCGGGTCCTCTGTTGGCGAACAGTAGAAACTCGCACGTCTCTTGGAACTACGTCCTTCCGCAAGCGACAACTCTTTCCAGCCGTTTGCATACGGAAAATTTGGTCTTGTCTATTCTCCGAAAAATCCCCAAATTGAATTACACTATCGTACCACTGGACTAGCGGGAGAAACTTATGTCGGACGTGACCAAATATAGGGCTCAGCTCCCTGAGGGCAACGGAAAAGCTGTCTTTATCGATGGCGTACGTACGCCTTTTGTGAAATCGTTTGGTGCCTTCGAAAAAGCGGATGCTCTGGAACTCTACAGCCGGGTGGTCGAGGGTTTGATCAGAAAACTCGAGTTAGATCCCGAGATGCTCGATGAGATTAGCGCCGGTGTTGTCGTGCCACAGACGAAGAATGGTAACGTTGCGCGTGACGCCGTCCTGAACCTCGGACTCCCCAACCACATCCACGGAGCGACGATCAATCGCGCCTGTGCTAGTAGTTTGCACACCATCGCCGATGCCTCTAAGTCCATCGCCTGGGGTCATCCCTTGACGACTCTGGCGGGTGGTGTCGAGGTGCTGAGCGATGTGCCTATCGTTTACTCCAAGGAAGCTAGAGGATTTCTTCTCGCTCTCAACAAGGCCAAAAGTCCAGCAGACAAACTGGCATTACTCTCCAGATTCTCAGCCAAGGACTGGCTCCCTCGTCCTCCTGGGTTAACCGAGCCGCTTACGGGACTGACCATGGGGGAAAGCGCGGAGATCATGGCCAAACTCAATGGCATCTCCCGTGAAGACCAAGACAAGTTCGCCTTAGCCTCGCACAAGAAAGCCGCCGAAGCACAAAAAGCGGGGCGCTTCGACGATGAGCTCATACCCGTCTGGGCTCCTCCTTCGTTCGAATGTACCGATAAAGATAATTTGGTTCGGGGGGATACGACCCTTGAGAAGCTAGCGAGTCTGAAACCGGCTTTCGACAAACATTACGGCTCTCTGACAGCCGGCAATTCGTCAGCACTGACGGACGGAGCCGCCGTAGCCCTCATTGCAGACGAGAAGGTGGCAAAGTCCCTAGGTCTCAAGCCCAAATCACGCATCAAAGACTTTTACTTTGTCGGCGTCGATCCCACCGAGCAGCTCCTCATCGGACCGGCGGTCGCGATCCCGGTCTTGCTGAAACGCAACAGGCTGAGCTTTGCCGATATCGATCGCTTTGAGATTCACGAAGCCTTTGCAGCGCAGGTCCTGAGCTGCCTCCGCGCCATGGAATCGAAAGATTTCTGCGCGCGTTATTTTGGTGACTCGAAGGGCTTCGGCACGATACCGGACGATAAACTTAACGTGAACGGGGGCTCGATCGCCATCGGTCATCCCTTCGGGGCCACCGGTGCTCGACTGGTGACAACGCTATCGAATGAATTGATCCGCAGCAACACATCACTGGGTCTGATTGCCATTTGCACGGCCGGCGGCATGTCGGGTGCAATGTTGATCGAACGCTACGCCTAAGCAAAGGAGTCAGGTCGTGACACACTATTTCAAGATCGAACGGACCAGCGACAACATTCAAATCCTGCGCATGGGTGCAGCCGACAAATCAGTCACCGTTCTTGGCGAAGGATTGCTCCGCGAACTCAACGATATTCTCGACGAACTGGTGACCAATCGGGACGTCAAAGGTCTCGTTATCATCGGTTCTAAAAAAGATTTTGCACTCGGTGCTGACATCCATGATATCTCACAGTTCGACACTCCTGATCAAACGCGGGACGGTTGCCAAAAGATGCAGGGAATCTTCGGTAAAATCGAGAAACTCCCCTTTCCAACCGTCGCCGCCATCGACGGCCAGGCATTGGGCGGCGGCCTCGAGTTGGCACTAGCCTGCACCTGGCGGGTGGTAAGCGATCAAGCCACGCTCGCTTTACCCGAGATCCAGCTCGGTCTAATACCTGGCGCAGGGGGAACCCAGCGCCTGCCTCGCCTGATTGGAATTCAGCCTGCTCTCGATATGATCCTAACAGCCAAGCGTATTGCTGGGAAAAAAGCTGTTAAAATGGGGCTCGCTGATGCCTGCGTTCACCCCAAAGTCCTAGAAACTGTAGCCGTGCAGTATGCTATCAAAAAGCGAGACCGTAAAAATAAAGGTCTCTTGAGTATCAATCTCAGCTCCGAGCTTTTGCACCTAGCGACGGAAAGCAACCCCATCGGCCGAGCTTTGGTCGAGAAAAAAGCCCGCGAGATGGTCGAGGAAAACACCAAGGGTTTTTATCCCGCTCCCTTTAAAGCCCTCGAAGCGATCTTCAACGGATTTGACAAAAAGCTGGAAAAAGGACTCGAAATCGAAGCTAAGGCCTTCTCAGAATTGGCTCATACGCGAGAAAGCCGAAGTCTGATCCATCTCTTTCATGCGACGACTGCAGCCAAACGCAACGCTTACGCAGATGCCGGAAAGGAAGCCTTTGGCGACCAAGCAAGCCGCACTGTGGGAGTCGTGGGCTCAGGCTTTATGGGTGCAGGAATTGCTACCGTCCTAGCTGATAAGAATGTGCGGGTCATGCTCTCCGATCCCAATAAGGACTCGACCAAGCGAGCCATGAGCAACGCTCACAAGTTCTTTGCCAAAAAGGCCAAAAAAGGTCGTCTGAAGACTTACGAACTATGGCAAAAACTTGCCCATATCTCGCCTGGTTTAAACACGCAGGGATTTGGCGCTGCGGATATCGTCATTGAGGCCGTGTTCGAAGATCTTGGCCTTAAGCAGGACATCCTAGCCCAGCTCGAGCAACGCGCTCATCCCAAACAGGTCTTCGCTAGCAACACTTCTGCCATCCCTATCAGCAAAATTGCCGCTCGATCGAAACATCCGGAGCGTGTGCTGGGTATGCACTTCTTTTCTCCCGTCGAGAAGATGCCGTTGCTCGAGATCGTCATCACCGAGCAAACCGCCCCTTGGGCCGTCGATCGGGCCTTCCGTCTGGGTGCAAAGATGGGTAAACAGATCATCGTGGTCAAAGATAGCCCAGGTTTCTACACCACGCGCGCCCTGGCCTTTTTCCTAGCGGAGGCTGCTCTGATCCTGGAGGAAGGCGCCAACATCCCAGAAATCGACCAGGCTTTGACTGATTTTGGTTTTCCGGTAGGGCCCATCACTCTAATGGACGAGGTCGGAATCGATGTTGGTATCCACGTGCTCGACTCCATGACCGCTGCTTTTGGCGATCGCATCCAAACTCCAAAAGGACTCAGCTCCATCGAGCAATCAGGTCGCCTCGGAAGGAAGAACGGCAAAGGCTTCTTCCTTTACAGCGACGGCAAAAAAGGGGCCCCCGACGAATCCATCTACGACCTGATGGGAAGACGAACCTATAAATTCATTCCCGCGGAAGACATCGCGGATCGCTGTGTTCTCGCGTTTGTGAACGAAACCATACGCTGTCTCGAAGAGGGTATTCTCGCTTCAGCCTACGATGGCGATATTGGTGCTGTATTTGGCCTCGGCTTCCCGCCCTTCCTCGGTGGACCTCTCAAGTATGTGGATCATCTGGGGGCAGAAAATGTCTTGAACAAGCTGAAACGCCTGGAAGAAAAGTACGGACCTCGGTTTGCTCCTGCGGATCTTTTGAAGCGGAAGGCTGAAGCAGGCGAACCCTTTTTCCCCGACGAAAAGTGAGCTTTAAGAAGGTGGAGAGGATGTCGAGTTGTGGCGCGCCCACAGTCGGCTCCTCTTCAGGATTTGAAAGGACAGGAGTCCGAAGAGCGAGCCAAAAAGAAATCCTCCCAGGATATCGCTTGGGTAATGAACACCTAAGTAAACACGGGAAAGACCGACCATCACCCCACAGCCCACAGCGATCGCTCCCTGCCGAGGACCTCGTAAGCAGAGCCAGAGCACGGCAAAGACCGCTGCATTAGTGGCATGGTTCGAAGGAAAGCTGAACCACCCCGAGCAGTTTTCGACGATATGGACAAAATCAAGCGTGCGGCAAGGGCGCACGCGGCCGATCCAGGGTTTGAAGACGAAATGAGACAGGATGTCGGCAAGACCGACTGTGGCTCCGATCCAGAGAAGAATGCCGATTTGACTCCATTGTTTTCTAAGGATCATCTCGGCGAAAAAAATGATCAACAGGCTAAACCAAGGCCACTCGGCTGACCAAAAGCTCATGGTCCAATCATTCCAAGGTGCCGATAGCTGCTTGTTGATGAAGTACAGGATCTGGTGATCCCAGTTCAGAAGCTGCTCCAAAGTATTTTTTCCCTTTGGATGAAAAAAAGCTAAGAATTAAATTGACCAGCCAGCCAGTGCATGATAGAAGCTTACCATAACATAAAAAATCAGCTTTGGATATGCCTGGCGGAAAAGCGGGAAAGGTCTCTCCCCCTGGGGGCTGGGCGGCGCTTACCACTCGAAGTCCCGCAGGACCGACTCCGAATCGCGGATGCGTTGCCTGTAGTCAACTTTGACTGGCACCTCGCGTCGGTCGCTGGGAAGCGTTGACCTCTCGAAAGTGACGCGAGGCACCAGATAGCGCCCGTTCACCATGACGCGATCGAAGACCATCCGCGATACTTTTTTCGGAGCCTCCGCCTGCAAAAGCTCGGGTTTCTTGGTTTTGATCGGCTTCGTGCCTAGCGGAATGGGATCACGCATGCGCGAGGCACCGGACGGAACTGCTTCGGCACCTCTTGGCTGAATCAAGGAGGGACTGAAGGGCCTCTGCGGATCCAGGATGTAATCCCGGGCTCCCAGCGGCGGCAACTCAGGCGCTCCTGCCCAAAGGGTCTGCGCCATCAGGTAAACGAAAGATACGACAACTGCTTTTTTCATGCGAGACCTCCCAGGCCACGGCACTCCCGTCTGTCCGGTCTTCGGCTGCTCCTGTCTAAACTTGAGACACTCAGGTTCTTCCCTTTCGCGACCGATAAAGGCTTACGTTGGAAAAGATCTGGGGATAGGGTGGCAATGGGATTGGCTTTTCTTCTAGTGGAACGTGGTTATAATGCTGGAAGCCGCATCGAGCTTCAGCGGTTTCCTGTGTCCATCGGTCGAGACCCCAGCAATGACGTCGTTCTTCGAGACGGCGAGGCTTCGAGACACCACCTTCGCATCAAGAGGCGAGGGCGTCTTTTCATACTCGAAGATTTGGAGTCTCGAAACGGTACCTATATCAATGGTGATCGAGTCATCAACTCGACCCTTACAAACGGTGATCGCATTCTGGTCGGCACGACCGAGCTGACCTTCGTAGCGCCCGATAATGGTATCCACATCGCCACTGATTTGATGCGCTTCGATATGCAACTCGACGAACCCAGTGGCATCAAGGGACCGATCGAGATGGAAAATCCGCATCGGCACCACTTCCGAAGGGCGGTTCGACTCGATCCCAGTACACTGGCCAACAATGTGATGGGTAACACATCTGCTATTAGCGAAATCTTCAACTATCACAGCAATTTAATAGTTATCAAAGATCTCAACGAGACCTGCAACACGCTCCTCAAAAGCATCGGCAAGATCATCGGTAACGCCTCGCGAGCAGCCCTCTTCATCTGGTCGGAACCAACCCGGCAGTTGATTCCTTATGCAATCAAGACCTATCGTGAGCAGAAGGGCTTTCTTTTGAGCCGAAGCGCCTTCGAAGACGCCTTGTCTCGCAAGCAGGGTATTCTCCTCAGTCCAGAAGTTCGAGCGACCCATGATGGCCGCAGCCGAGCTATACTCCCGGTCGCCCATAATGAGGAAATCATCGCCCTCGTGCATATCGAGCTCGACAATCCGTCTGAGTCCTTCGCGATGTCTCATCTCGAGACCGTCCAGGCTCTGCTCCAGCGAGCCTCACCCATCGTGGAATCGATGCTCCTCCGCAAGGAACTTGATTCCTGGCTATTTGGCATCATCGACACCATGATGAGTACGATTGAGGCCAAAGATACCTACACCCGTGGACATTCCGAGCGGGTCTCGGGATACAGTCTGGCCATCGCCGACGAATTGAAGCTCAATAAAGATATCAAACGGCTGTTGATGATCAGCGCTCTCTGTCACGATATTGGTAAAATCGGTATCCCTGACGCGATTCTCAAGAAAGCCTCTATGTTGAGTTCCGAAGAATATGCAGAGATGAAACTCCACCCAACCATTGGAGCCAGCATACTCTCCCACCTGCCCAACGCCCAGCGCATCATCTCAGGGGTCAAGTACCATCACGAAAAATGGGATGGGACTGGCTACCCTGAGGGACTTGCTGGTGAAGATATCCCCTTCTTTGGTCGGATCGTCGCAATTTCCGATGTCTACGACGCTATGGTTTCAGGACGATCCTACTCCGGCTTCATGGATCAACAGGAGGCGGTCGAGCGCCTGATGAGCGAGGCTGAACTCTTTGATCCTGAAATCCTAAAGGCTTTCGTCCGGGCCTGCGAGAAGGGGACACTCACTCTCAAGACCTCCACGCAAAACAATGAAATCGAAGAAGATCTTAAGGCTCAAACGGAAATTACCAAAATCCACCGCAAGTAGCTTCTGCCCACCGAGTACCCAAAGCCTCTGACCCGAGGGTATAATAAAGCTGTCAAGCTCTGCTCGAAGCCCTTCGGCAAGAAAGGAACCCCCCATGTGGAGCCAGCTGGCCGTCAGCCTGCAAAGCGGCAATGCTTATCTGATCCTGATTCTCGCCCTTGGATTCATCGGCTCAGTGATTATCTTCGAACGGTTGATCATGCTCCAGTTTGTCTACAACGTGGACTTCAAGAAATTTCTGAATAATCTTCGTCGCTCGGTGCAGGCCGAAGACCTAGATCGAGCCGTGAGCATTTGCAAGAATGCCTCGTATACCTCCCTGCCTGCGATCGGCCTAAAAGCTCTGGAAGCCGTCGAGCGCGACCCTTCCAGCGTGCGGGGTACGATCGAGGAGGAGACGATAGACTTTCTGCCAAAGCTCGAGACCCGGATCGGCATCCTTCCTGCGCTTTCCACATTGATTCTACTCATCGGAGTTCTTGGCACCATTGATGGCCTCTGGGCAGCTTTTGACTCGATCGAGATTCTCGATACATCTGAAAAACAGGCCCGTCTTGCCAATGGCATCGCTGGCTCGCTTAATCCAACAACGATGGGTCTCTTGATGAGCATGATCTTCCTCACCGGACACCAAATCCTCCGAGGTCTTGCCATCCGCCTGACTGAACGTATCCATTACGGAGTTTCCGTCCTCCTTAATCTGCTCGCACCACAAGAAGTCGCTACTTACGTGTCAGCTCCCGTCATGGCACCGGAAGCAAGTGCTCCGACTGAATCCAAGCGGGAAGCAGCTCCGACCGACTCCAAGATCGAGGAAGAAGATGACAGCTTCGACGACGCTTCAGTTGAAGATATCAAGGACGAAGAAGAGATTATCTAACAACGTTTGGTATCTACCCCTCATCGTCCTGGCCTCGGCAGGCTTGCTCATCTACCTGTCTAGCACGCTTCGCGCTATCTCGATGGCGGGTCGGTATGGCCTGGTGGAGGCTGAGATTCCAGTCCTTGCAGTTCCGATGGACGATGGGACATTCACGCGATTCAAGGAACAAAGCACCGAATCGCTTGGCGATCGGACACCTTTGCTCCTCTTGACTCGCGAGGCCTTTATCTTTGGGACTCTAAAGGCTTTTGCTACAGACCTCAGCAGTGTGCGTGACAAGTTTTATGTGCCACACGAAGAAGGTGCTCCTCACCTTCCTAAGTTGAGTCTGGATCTCAGCAAATGGATGCTTGAGAAGAGTGAAGAATCTGAAGGGTCCTTACCAAGGGTGCTCATTTTTATGCCGACAGAGGACATCCCGATGCCTATCGTCATTCAATGTCTCGCCGCTCTGAAAAAATCAGGGCTGTTTGACAAAATTATCATTGGTGGGGGCTTGGTTTGAGTCGCTCCTCGACCCACAAGGATCGTATCTGGGTGCAAGCGATCAATGCCCTCAAGGAACGGCTGCATGAGCCTATCCTCTGGTTTCCGTTCCCCGCCCTGATCGCCTTCGGTCTTGTGATCATTCTGCGCGGCCACCTCCTCACAGGCCTCAATCCGCGACTTGGGGCTCGAGTGGATGTCGTTCAATACAAGGCCCCACTCCTGCAGGACGGGGGTATTTGGCTTGGCGTCTACCAAGAGGCCGACCAAGTCGTGGTTGTCACCTCCGATCGTCAGCGCTTTAAATGGTCCTTGACCTCACAGGATATGAGAGAGCTTAAGCCACTCGTCCGTTATCTCGAAAGTCGGGTGCGGAAAGAGGCTTACTCGACGGCCATCAAAATGGAGAGTAATCTCACGCGCACGACAGCTGTCCTAGCGGTCGACCAGAAGCTGAAGTTCAATCACCTGCGTCCCGTTATCTACGCCTTAGCTGAGGCTAGAATTTCTAAGTATGGATTCGAAACGCGTATGATCACGCACTAGTAGAGGTGGGAAGCTGAAACTGCCATTCTTGAAATCGCGGCGACGGTCGCCAAAGGACTCTTACAAGGTCTTCGTCGAGGTTCACCAAAACGGTGAGCTTCTGTCGAAGACCTCGAAGCCCTTTAACAAAAAAGGCAGTATCACGCTAACCTCTAACCCTTACGGAGAGCTCACAGCTCCCTTCTATCCTTTGCCAACCGACATCAAGATCCTCAAAATCACGCAGCGCGGTGTCGAAGTCGATCTCGATCCCAACTGGGAGGGTTTCACGACCTGCGAAGGTAAAATCGAGGACATCAACTCTGATCGTAAATCCGCCTACACTCACATCATGAAAAAAGGCGACTACGGAAGCATCGCCTTTAACGATCTCAGAGTCCTCATCCGTATCGGCAAAGATCGCCGCGCCAAACGTGAGTTAGCTAGTCTGAGTCGAGAGTATCGAGGGGCCTTAAGTGAGCTTTGGATCGGGGAGAAGCGTGAGTTCAAATTTGTTGCGCTGGGTTTCTTTGTTGCTCTCTGGCTAATGGGCGGTTTTACCCTCGGCCTGTTGTACCATCCCGACAACCGGCCTCGCAACTTTATCGATCTCAGGCTCGAATACACCCTACCCTTCATCGATCCGAGACATCTCCGCTGGGCACCCGAGAGCATGCAAGCCTATTACGATCGTGTGGCACCGATCCCAAGCGTGCTGAGCTTTGTCCAGGCATTCACTGACACGCTATTGGGATTCGAGGCTTTACGCGGGCCCAGGGCCGAACAGCGAGCAATTTTTCCGGAAACCCGCGACCGTTATGCAGATGTCTATCGTCAGCACCGTCAGACCCTCGACCAGATCGACGCTCAGCGAGTTCAAAAGGAGCAAAGAGTTCTAGAGGACGGTCGCAATGCCCTCGTCTCCGTACCGGTCATCAGGGGAGAGAGTTTCGCGGGTAGTCTCCTCAGACTCGAGGACAAACTCCAAATCTGGTATGAAAGTACAGAGAAAACCCATAGCATGCGTCGGGCTATGACCGAGGCTTTCACTCAGGATAGGCTCTATGATTTTAATGAGTATCGTGACCTCAAGAAGGTGGCACGACCGGACATCCGAAGCAGCGTCGATCCTCGGGACGAAGAAGCTATGTACAAGGAGGCGCAAAAGCTCGCAGCCACAGCCGGAGAACATCGAGAGCGCTTGCTCCGCTATCGAGAGCGGGTGGCACCCCTTAGCCCCAGCAATGCCAGTCCTTTGGCGTTGCCCGTGGACAGCCAGACACTGAGCTTTCGCAGTCGAGCTGACTTCGATGCTTTCAATCGTAAGTTAGGTATGATCCAAGCCGCCTTGTTCGATCCCGAAAAACCTAAAATCATTCGCGAACCCTTGATCGGAACTCTCGATCCCAAACTCATCCAGCAAACGATCGAGCGTTATCGCTTTGAACTGCAGCTCTGCTATGAACTGGCGCTACGCCGAAATCAGCAGGCAACGGGTTCCATGGAATGGCAATGGCATCTTGACACCCAAGGACAGGTCTACGATATCGAGCTCATGCAGAGCGGCATCGACGACTCCAAGATGATCGAATGTGTCCGCAGTAAGATTCAAACTTGGAAGTGGCCTCGACCCCAAAAGGGCAGCATCCGGATCAGCTTTCCGTTCCACTTTAAACCAGCAAAAGGATAGCTATTTGCCTCTAAGTTCTGTATAAACGCACAGTTTTCACGACGACTGATTGTCGCCTCAGCCGGTAATTAAAACATCTATGCATACCCTCTCACTGCATCAAGAGTCCGCACAAAATCCCGATCGTCTTTTCATACTCACGGTCGGAGGCTGCGGAGAGTTCGGCATGAACCTCACGGTCTATGCCTACAAGGGTCGATCCTACGTGGTCGATTGTGGATTGGCTTTCGCCGAAGCTTTCGAAATCGGTGTCGACGCCCATATTCCCTCGCCCGCTTTGCTAGGTCAGATCCTGGGTGGTCCACCCGAGGCTTATCTTGTGACCCATGGGCACGAAGATCATATCGGTGCTCTCCCCTACTTTTTAGCTCAGCTGCCTGCACCCGTTTACATCGGTCCTTGGGCCAGCGAGCTGATCAAGGACAAATTGCTCCAGCGCGGCGAGGCCGGACGGTATCCACTGAACGAAGTCCTCGCTGGACAAACAATACGAGTCGGTGATATCGCCGTGCAGTGGATACACGTCCCTCACTCCATTCCCCACAGCACAAGCCTTGTGATCAATGCTGGCAAGATTCGGGTCTTTCACACGGGCGATTTCAAGACTAAGGGTTACCAGCCCTACGAAACTGACCTTGAAGCTGCCGTGTTGGATAAAATAGCTGCCCAGGGCACGCTTCACGCGCTTGTAGCTGATAGCACGAACGCCATGACTCCTGGCCATTGTCCAAGCGAGAGCACCGTGGTGCCCGAACTCACAGAGCTCCTGAGCAAAGCCAAGGGCGTAGGTTTTGTCACTACCTTTTCGAGTAATCTCTGGCGCGTCAAGACCATACTGCAGATTGCTCTGAAGCTCCAAAAGCGAGTCTTCGCCCTTGGTGCTGGTATGCGCAAGAGTCTCGAGATCGGTGTCAAACTCAAGCTGCTCACGGATGAGATTCAAGCACTGGTTGACGAGGATGGCCTCAGGCATCTCAAACGCTCCGAGATCATCGTCCTCTGCTCGGGTTGCCAGGGCGAACATCGCTCCGGCATGAGGCGAATCGTTCAAGATGAGGTGAGCTTCCTCAGGGTTCAAGCCGATGATCTGGTTCTCTTCTCATCACGCGTGATTCCAGGTAACGAGAAAAGTATTGCCAAGATGGTAAGCCTTTGTCATTTGAAGGGTGCGACCGTCATCACAGCCAAAGAATATCCGAGCATTCATGTCAGCGGACACGCCTATGCGAACGATATCAAGTTGCTTATCGAGCGCCTCAAACCTCGATGGCATATTCCCGTCCATGGAACTTTCACCCAAATGCGAGCCAATCGGGAGTTGCGAACTCAAGGGGAAGCGTGTGATATGCAAAACGGCAGCCTCATTAGCATTGGCCCCGATGGTCTGATGGAACACGCCCTCTTCGAGCTAGAGCGACTCTTCCTCGATTCCTGGTCGCGATTACCAATGAGCTACGAAACCATGCGAGCGCGACATAAGATCGGTGATTCCGGACTTGCGATCGCCAGCGGGCTCTTTAGTCCACACGGCACCCAGTTCGAAATGGAATGTATCGGTCTGCCCTTTGCCAGCGAAGAAGAAGAGGAGCAACTCGAAATGCAGCTCCTCAGCCGACTCAAAGACCTCTACGAGCGGCTGAAGCGAGAGGGTGGGCTGTCGACCGTGACATTTAACGAACAAGGTCGTCTGATGATTCGACGCATTTTGAGTGATCGATTTGTGAAAAAACCCGTGGTCATTGCCAAACTCTACCTAACAGGTGAGCCTACACATGGATTGGAAAGTCGATAAGATCAAGCGCCTCGTTCACACGCCACCCTTCTCGATTGAGGAGGTGCAGCTTTGCGAAATCGATGGCGGAAAGCCTCTGCACTATCCCTACTATCGGATCGTCGCACCTTCTTGGGTAAATGTCTTGGCTCTCACTCCTGAAAAACATGCGATCCTGGTTCGGCAACCGCGAGTGGGGATCATGCAGATGACCCTCGAGGTGCCGGGGGGTAACATGGATGAAGGCGAAGACCCTCAAACAGCTGCCCTGCGGGAACTTGAGGAGGAAACAGGCTACCGTGCAGGACAAATCAAAAGCTTGGGTCAAATAAGTCCAAATCCAGCCATTATGAGCAATCGGCTGCATATGTTCCTCGCAACAGACTGTCGCATTCCGCAACAGCGCGCACACTTTCCTGACACATCGGAACGCATCGAAGTCGTGACGATGCCACTCTCAGAGCTTGAGCAACACCTACAATCCGGGCACTTTCATAATGCACTCGGTGCGCTCACTGTCCTCATGGCTCTGCGCTTCGCGCTATCGACCTGATGAGCTTTGAACTGCGATAGATCAGCATTCTTTATCATAGGGAGACAAGATCGATGAGGAAGGTCACCTTAGTTCCAGGGGACGGTATAGGCCCAGAGATTTGTGCCAGCGTCAAAGCCGTATTTGCCGCCATCAAAGCTCCTGTCGAGTGGGAAGAAGTGGATTGTGGTCTCAGTGCCTTTGAAAAAACCGGACAGCTGATGCCTCAAGTGTTGGTCGATAGCCTCAACCGCAATGGTGTCGCCATCAAAGGCCCCACCACCACTCCCGTGGGTGGAGGACATCGCTCGATCAACGTTCAAATGCGACAAATGTTCAATCTCTATGCTAACGTTCGCCCGATCAAGAACTTCCCGGGCCTGCCGTCTCATTACGCTGGCATCGACATGATCATCGTGCGAGAAAACTCGGAGGACCTTTACAAGGGCATCGAGTACAAAATCTCTGAAGGCGTCGCACAGGGCATAAAACTGATTACTGCCGAAGCGTCCGAGCGTATCGGTCGCCATGCATTTGAGTTAGCCAAAAAACTCAGTCGTAAGACAGTGACTGTCGTTCACAAAGCTAACATCATGAAGTATACCGACGGTTTGTTTCTCGATTCGATTCGGAAGGTCTCCGCTGACTATCCTGAAATCGCCTTCACCGACATGATCGTCGATAATTGTTGCATGCAAATGGTGACCAAGCCTCAGCAATTCGATGTTATCGTGACAGAAAATCTCTACGGAGACATTCTTTCTGACCTTGGGGCGGGACTCATCGGTGGACTCGGTCTCGCTTCCGGCGCCAACATAGGGGAGCGCTGTGCGATTTTCGAAGCTGTCCACGGTTCCGCTCCAGACATTGCGGGCCAAGATAAGGCCAACCCAACTGCCATCCTACTAAGCGCTACTTCGCTCCTGGATTACCTCGGCGAACTCACGCTTGGCGACAAAGTGCGCAATGCAGTTTCGAAGACCCTCGCCAATCCTGAGCAGAGAACGCGCGATCTAGGTGGAACCCTTGGCACCCAAGCCTTCACGGAACAGCTGATCAAAAATATCGGCTAATTCGTGCGCATCCCGACATCGCCCATAGGCGTCCTTGCATAAAACCCTCTAAGCTCCTAACGGACCGCATGTCCTCTCAGGTCCTCGGAACTTGATGCGCCTAGCCTCTGGGTGATGTCCCAACGTTTCAATGAGCTTTTTCAGGGCAGACACGATATCCAGAGCATCTCGTTAGCATGCCTGTGCGGCGAGAAATATTCGCTTTTTTATATCCCTCCCAAACCATGGACCTGCTCTCGCTAGAGTCTTTATTTGTTCGAAAGAAACTTGTGTCTTAACTTTTGTCAGCTATGTCCGATAGCAGCAGAGGACTTTCACAAGGCAGAGAACCGGCTCGACCGGGCTGTAGGAGCCTCATGCAGAAGAAGGTGCATGCCATAGGACGAACCGACATCGGTCGCGTCCGCGCCACGAACCAAGATTCTATGCTCGTTGAAAACGAGCGGGGTATCTTTATTGTTGCCGATGGCATGGGTGGACACGCAGGCGGTGAAATTGCTAGCCGCATCTGTATCGAGCAGGTACACCGAGAAATTCTTGATAAAATCGAACCCCTCTTGGTACAAGGCTCCAAAAAGCATCCTGATCCGACTTTACTCAACAACTTGGCTCATTCCATCAACTACGCATCAGCGAAGATCTACGAGCATTCCCTCGAAGATCCGTCCCTGAGGGGTATGGGAACGACGGCGACTGTGGTTAAAATAGTAGATGGGTACGCCTACTGCGCCCACGTCGGCGACAGTCGCTTTTATCTCGTACGAGCCGGCTTTCTCTATCAGCTCACCTTCGATCATTCGTTGGTCAATGAGCAAGTGCGCGCGGGTATTCTCACCCCGGAAGAAGCTGAGGTGCATCACTTGAAGAATGTGATCACACGTAGCGTCGGCTACCAGGAAGAAGAGGATGTCGACACTCTCTGCGTCCGCTTGGAAAAGGGGGACTTTCTGTTGCTCTGCAGCGACGGCTTGCATGGCAAAATCAATGACATCGAGCTTTCACAGATAAGCAGCAAGAGAGGGGTTGCTGCGGTTCAGGAACTGGTTGATCTCGCCAATGAGCGCGGCGGCGAGGACAACATCACGCTGATCATCGCTGAGGTCCAGGAATTTTCGTCGGCATCCTAGCGATTCGGCTCCGAGAAGGGCAGGTGATGCGTAAGATCACGATCGTCTACATTCCCGAAAATACAAAGCAAACACGGCAGATCAAAATTCCCCGCTGGCTGATTCGTGCCGTCTATGCGAGCTCTTTTATCCTGACGACGGTCGTGGGTTACATCGTCTATGACTATTTGCAGCTGCGGTCCCTACGCGATTCCTACCAAAAGATAGCCGCGGAAAATCAGGGTCTTCGAGGGGAAGCCCAGCTGCTGCTCAGCAACCTCGAAGAGGTTCGCCGTTCCCTTCGAAGAGTCCAGGACTACAGCGAAAAACTTGGAGAATTGACCCAACTCAAAGTGAAGCGCTTCTCTAGCCATACGGGGATCGGTCCGCTCACCCCTCAGGAATACCACCAGGCCCGAGAGGAGTTGCAGCTACCGTCCGATGGCCAGCACCTGCCGCTTGGTGTCGACCTCGATCGACTGATGTTCCGCACCGCCTTCGATAAAATGAAGACCATCGGCAACAACGCTAATCAAAATGCTCTGCGTCTCCAAAAACTCCTCTCAACCTTGAGCCAGCAGCGTTCCCTTCTCGCTTCGGTTCCCTCGGTCAGCCCTGTCGATGGTTGGATCACCTCGGGGTTTGGAACCCGCATCTCCCCCTTCACCGGCCAACGTGATCTCCACCTCGGAGTCGACATCGCTGCTCCTATCGGGACCCCGATCTACGCCCCAGCCGATGGTGTGGTCATCTTTTCGGGATCGAAGGATGGTTTCGGCAACTTCATCATGATCGCGCACGGCTACGGTGTCGTGTCACGCTACGGCCACAACGCCGAAAATCTGGTCCAACCCGGGCAGCGCATCAATCGCGGCGAACAGATTGGCACCGTAGGCATGTCGGGCCGTACGACTGGCCCCCATCTGCACTATGAAGTGATTCTAAACGGCAATGCGACCGATCCCCGTAAATTCATCCTGAATATGCAATGATCCGCCCGCGTGAGCACCCTCATCTCGCTTTGGACCGTAATCAGGACACGCCTTTGAACGCCTCTCTCGCTCACCCCATTCAGGGAAAAGCATTCCCCCAAACTGTTTTTGCCGCTATACTTAACGACCTGTCTGGGCATTTTTGCGCAGTATGAGTCCGAGGTGTGGGCTCATGAGCTCGGGCCTGGATGGCAACGGATGAACCGGTGCATTCGCGCACCTCATTCGACCTCCAGACGCTTCGGAACGTTCGGGCCAATCAAGGTCACAAAACCCGTAGACGCGGAACATATCCATGCTGAATTTAGCTCGCAAAATCATCGGTACTAAGAACGATAGGGAAATTCGCCGTTATCGCTCGATCGTCGACAAGATCAATGCCCTCGAGCCTTCGATGAAGTCTTTGAGCGACGATGCCCTACGCGGCAAGACCGAAGAATTTAAAGCGCGTCTCGCCAAAGGCGAGACCCTCGACGCTTTGGCCCCCGAAGCCTTTGCCGTGGTCCGCGAGGCAGCTCAGCGAATCCTTGGGATGCGGCACTTCGATGTGCAAATGATCGGTGGCCTTGCTCTGCATGAGGGACGAATCTCGGAGATGAAAACCGGGGAGGGAAAGACCCTAACAGCGACAGCCCCGGTTTACCTCAACGCCCTGGCTGGCAAAGGGGTCCACGTCGTGACGGTCAACGATTACCTGGCCACACGCGACGCCGAACACATGGGTAAGCTCTACGGATTCTTGGGGCTCAAAACGGGTCTGATCGTCCATGGTCTGAACGATGCACAAAGACGAGCGTCTTACGAATCTGACGTAACCTACGGCACGAACAATGAGTTTGGCTTCGATTATCTACGCGACAACATGAAGACGGAAAGCTCGCGTTTCGTGCAGCGCGGCCACTTCTTCTGTATCGTCGACGAAGTCGACTCGATTCTCATCGACGAAGCTCGGACCCCGCTGATTATCTCGGGTCCTTCGGAAACCCGCACGGAGCTCTACGTCAAGGTCAACGCAGCTATTCCCGGGCTACAGAAGGATAGCGATTACATCGTTGATGAAAAGTCTCGGACTGTGACCTTGACTGAAGACGGGATCAGTAAGCTCGAAAAACGGCTCAATGTCGATAACCTCTACGATCCCCACAATATCGAACACCTGCACCACGTGCAGCAGGCACTCAAGGCCCACATTATCTTCAAAAAGGACGTTGATTACGTCGTACGAGACAACAAGGTCGTCATCGTCGATGAATTCACGGGTCGTCTGATGCCAGGTCGTCGCTACAGCGACGGTCTGCATGGAGCGCTCGAAGCCAAAGAACACTTGCCTGTCGAGAATGAAACGCAGGTTCTCGCGACAATCACCTTTCAAAACTACTTCCGTCTCTACGCGAAGCTCGCGGGTATGACGGGTACTGCAGACACCGAAGCCGTCGAATTCAAAAAGATCTACAACCTTGACGTCGTTGTGATTCCGACCAACCGGACGATGATCCGGAAGGACGAGCAGGACGAGGTCTACCGCACGGCGCGCGAGAAGTTTGAAGTCATCGCCGATGAAATCGCGAAGGCGCAAACTCGCGGTCAGCCGGTTCTGGTCGGCACAGTCTCGGTCGAGAAGTCCGAGCTTTTAGCGAGTCTTCTGCGCAAGCGAAATATCCCGCACGAGATCCTCAACGCGAAGAACCACAGTCGAGAGGCGGTGATCATCGCCCAAGCAGGCCAGAAGGGGATGGTTACGATCTCGACTAATATGGCGGGCCGAGGAACTGACATCGTGCTGGGAGAGGGCGTGCGCGAGCAGGGAGGCCTCTACGTTATCGGTACCGAGCGCCACGAATCGCGGCGAATCGACAATCAGCTTCGAGGCCGTTCTGGCCGCCAGGGCGACCCAGGGCGTACCAAGTTTTATCTTTCGCTCGAAGACGATCTCATGCGGATCTTTGCTTCAGATCGACTCTCAGCCATCATGCAGAGACTTGGCATGAAAGAAGGCGAGGCGATCATATCGCCGATGGTGTCACGCGCGATTGAAAAAGCGCAGCGCCGAGTCGAAGAGCAAAACTTCTCCTCGCGGAAGCACGTTCTTGAGTATGACGACGTTATGAACCAGCAAAGACAGGTGGTCTATGCCCGTCGCCGCAAGATTCTTGAGGGTACCTTCGACGTCAGCTTCATGGGCGACGCGACCCGTAGTCAGCTTGAAGGCATACTGAGCAAACACGCGCCAGAGACCACCAATAAAACGGCTTGGGACTTCGAGGCTGCGGAAAAAGAGGTTCAGGCCGAATTTTTCACCCAGATCCCGCTCAAAGACGAACCCGGTCAGGAACAGTCGCTGGCGGCGATCGTCGAGCGTCTGCACGAACAGCTCCTGAAAGCGTATCAGGAGAAGCGCCAGAAAGTTGGTAACGAGCTGATGCAGCGCATCGAAGCTTACGTCTACCTCCAGATCATCGACCAGAGTTGGAAGGAGCATCTTCGCTCCATGGAGACTCTGCAGGACAGTGTACGACTGCGAGGTTACGGGCAGAGAGACCCGCTTCAGGAATACAAACGTGAGGCCTATAAGCTCTTTGAAAGCCTCATGATCCGTATCGAAGACGAAACAGCTTTAGCCCTGATTCGCATGCCGCCACCTGAAGTCCGTTATGAGGAAGCGCCGCAAGTCGCTGAGCCTGATGAGTCTCGCTTGAATTTCGTACATCCAGACGCTCCGGCTCCGACGGCAAATGGCCTAGCGGGAGACGCATCCGACGACGGCATGATTTATCACGGGAGCCGCGAGGTTCCAGCTGCTGCGACGTCCCCGGAAACCGTTCGCCGCATGGGCGACAAAGTGGGACGCAACGATCCATGTCCCTGTGGATCGGGGCAGAAATATAAAAAGTGCCATGGTCGCCTCAGTGGTGAGGCTTGAGGTATAATGGAGTCGTCAGATCGGGCGCGCTCGATCGGAGACTCCACCTCTAGCAGCTGGGGAAGTATACGTGCACCGCGTCTTTGATTTCGCTCCCGCGGACCAGGAAGTCGTCGTTTCGAGGATCCTTGTTCAAGTCCATCAAGCGGTCGATGAGGCGTTTCCCCATGCTCGGCCTGCCTCCCAGCGTTTTGCCAAGACCGCCTTCGTGGGTTATGACGAGCCCACCTTGACCCAAATTGTGCCGAGTGAAACCATCCGGGAGGCTTTGGGGGGGGAGATATCAGGCGAAGCCCTGGATTCGCGCACGCCCAAGCCCCGACTTCTGGCCGATATCTCGGAAGAGGAGCCGATTTCGGAGGAAAATGACCTCAGGGCCCGGCCTTGGGATCGCTTCCGCGACAATATGTCTTTGAAACAGACTTTGATCGGAGTCCTGACTCTGATCCTGGTCGCTCTTCTTGCCTATCTTTGGCTCGCAGATTGAAGACTCCGACAAGTTCCTTGCGCTTCCCTGGGGCCTCCGCTAATTAAGTGCTTCTCGGCAAAGTTCGTTTCAACTTTTTCATAGACGGGAAAGCGCCATGCTACGACACGATGGTCGATCCTCAGACCAGATGCGACCCATTCGCATCACTCCCCATTTCACAAAAAATGCTCATGGCTCCGTACTAATCGAATATGGAGACACCCGCGTCATCTGCACAGTGTGCGTTGAAGAGGGTGTCCCTGCATTTCTCCGTAATTCTAGCCCGGCTCAAGGCTGGTTGACTGCTGAATATGGGATGCTCCCCGGCGCTACCGGAACCCGTACACGTCGGGAGAGGCCTGCGCCCTCAGGACGGTCCCAGGAGATCCAGCGCTTGATTGGGCGATCACTCCGGGGCGTGATCGATCTGACCAGAGCTGCTGATCTGACCTTCAACATCGACTGTGATGTGATTCAGGCCGATGGTGGGACCCGCACAGCATCGATCACAGGATCCTACGTGGCGCTGAAAATGGCGGTTGATAAGCTCCTGCGAAGCGGCCGACTGGGTGAAAATCCGTTAGTCGACGCCGTGGCCGCTGTTTCCGTTGGCCTGCGGGATGGTGAGGTTCTCGTAGACCTGGATTACCAGGAGGACAGCACCGCCGACCTCGATATGAACGTGGTGATGACGCAAAGTGGTCGCTTCCTCGAGGTTCAGGGCACGGCCGAGCGCGCTTCCTTCGCACGCAACGACATACTAGCCATCATTGACGCGGCAGAGGCAGCTCTCAAGCCCTGCTTCGAACTCCTGCACGAAGCGGCTGACGGCCGCGTAGTCGAGACCTAAGTTTCACGTGAAACATTCAGGACGATGATTTGGGGTCGGGGGGAGTATCGGGCAATTGAGCTCCTTGCCCCCCATGCCTTGGGCGGTAAGGGCAGTGGCGACAGCCCTGCCCACAGCAGTATCCCCTTTGAGCCAAATAATAGGCCGTGAGAACCATGTACCCGGTTAAAGCATCGTGGTAGAAGTCCCGCCCCTGAACCAGCGGGCCCGTGCCTGTTGCATCCTTACTCAATGGGCTGCGTCCTCTTAGAATCCAGCTCGCAGACCGGGACCACCAAGGGTGTCTGTCCGCTGCGCTTCAATCGCCCGCCCGGTGTCTTCTGGGTAATCACCGCTGAAACAACCATAGCAGTAATTGTTGCAGTTTTCTTTGCCAAGGGCTTCCCGAAGTCCATTAAGGCTCAAGAACGCTAGGGTATCGGCGCCGATGAAGTCACGGATCTCCTCAACCGTTTGCTGAGCCGCTAAAAGTTGCCCTCGCTCAGGTGTGTCAACACCAAAGTAGCAGGAATGGGTGATTGGGGGCGAACCGAGCCGCATATGAATCTCTTTGGCACCTGCCTTGCGCAGCATCCGCAGGATTTTCACCGAGGTTGTACCACGAACGAGACTGTCGTCTACCACCACAACTCGCTTGTCGCGCAGGGAGGAACCAACAGGATTCAGCTTCAGTTTGACCCCAAAGTCACGGATCGACTGAGAGGGCTCGATGAAGGTCCGGCCGACATAGTGATTGCGCACAAGACCGAGTTCCATCGGCAAACCAACAGCTGCCGCATAGCCTAACGCCATCGGCACACCCGAATCGGGCACAGCAATCACGACATCAGCCTCGACATGGGATTCCCGTGCGAGGGTCGCACCGATTTTTTTGCGTAGATTATAGATTTCTTCGCCAAAAATCTTGCTATCCGGACGAGCAAAATAAATCGGCTCGAAGGAACAGAAAGCTTTACGGGGACTCTGGTAAGGAAAATACGAACGGATGAATCCGTCCTGGAAGATTTCAACGATTTCTCCAGGCGCAATCTCACGCTCAAACTCTGCATCGATCAGCTCGAGAGCGCAGGTCTCACTTGCAACGACGACGCACGAGCCACGCCGTCCTAACACAAGCGGACGAAAACCAAAGGGATCCCGCAAAGCAAACATCCGATCTTTGGTCAAAAGAACCAAAGAATACGCGCCTTTCACCTGAGCCATCACCTCGACGATCCGCTCGAGCAATTGTTCCTTGCTGCTCTTGGCAAGCAGGTGCATGAAAATCTCAGTGTCCGAGGTCGATTGAAAGATACTGCCCTGTTCCTCGAGCTTGCGTCTCAGCACATCGGCATTGGTTAGGTTACCATTGTGTGCGATCGCCATGGCTCCGAGCGGCGTCTTAAAGGAAAAAGGCTGAATGTTTTGAATCATACGGCTGGCACCCGTTGTCGAGTACCGATTGTGACCGATTCCCGAACGCCCCTCGATCTCAGACAGGATGCCTTGGGTGAACCCATCACCCACCAGTCCGAAGGTCTTATGCCCGTGGAATTCGCCTTCCTCATTGATCGTCACGATACCGGCAGCTTCTTGCCCCCGGTGCTGCAAGGCGTAAAGCCCTAGATAAATCAGCTTGGCAGCTTCAGGGTCACCCACAACCCCGACAACCCCGCACTCTTCACGAAACCCTGGCATAGACACGAGCCCTTTCTAAGATGACCGCCCCCTCGCTCTCAACCGCGAAGGACTTGCACGTTCTCTATTCAACACCATCAAACCAGCAAGGATGCTTTCGAAGCCTGACGGAAAGCATGGAGATCCAAGCTCTGGCCATCGATCGTCAGCTTCTGAGACGGCAACATGTGGCCGACCTTCACGAGCTCCAGGCTGTCACTGACCACGGAGAGTGTTTGGCCTTGGGCCGCAAGCACAAGATAGGTGGCACTGCTCTCTCCAAAGTAAACCGTTGGATCACCCTTCAGCTCCAGCTGGGCGCCGAGATGCTCGGTCGCCAGCAGCATCTTGCCGATCGTTGTCAGCACTCCGCCCGCCCCTACATCTCGCGCAGCCAGCACCGCTTGATCCTGCGACCATCGTGCTAAGATCTTCGCCGCCTCGCGTTCAGCTGCCCACTCGATCCTTGGGGGAGCTTCTGTGGTGCCCTTGTCTAGCACCTTTGCCAGCAGCGAGCCACCGAAGCTGTAGGCGACGGCTTTGGGTCGCAGCACATAAAGATCCCCGCCTCGCTCGGTGACAGCGGGGAGCCCCTTGCGAACGTCGGGATGACGACCAATCATGCCGATCATGGGCGTCGGTGCGATGCTTACGCCATCGGTTTCGTTGTAGAGGCTCACGTTACCACTCACAACTGGCGTCCCTAGTTCCCGGCAGGCCATGCCTATCCCATCAATGCCGGCCACGATCTGGCCCATCACCTTCGGATCTTCGGGGTTCCCATAATTCAAACAGTCTGTGACGGCCAAGGGCTGAGCCCCGGTCGCAGCGATCGAGCGGTAACACTTGAGCACCGCATGCGCCGCTCCCAGCAAAGGATCCTGAGCGCAATAGCGCTCGTTACAGGCTGTGGCGACAGCGAGTCCGAGATACGGGTCCCCAGCCTCGGCCCACTCGGAGCGGATCCAGAGCAAACCGGCACCTTGCTGTTCAGGTCCAAGGACTGTTTTAGTCCCGATATGATGGTCGTACTGCCGATAGATCGCCTGCTTATCGCCATCTTCGCTGAGGATTCGCTTGAGAAGTTCGCCCGCAGCCAGGGTCCTCACCAAATCTCGGAAACTCTTGTCCGACTCAAAGCGTGGTTCGGGGCGCACATAGGGACGTTCGTAGCGGGGAGCACTATCGGCCAGCGGCGCGACCAGCACATCCACTTCCAGGACATTATTCTTGACGATCTGCATACGCCCCGTGTCCGTCACGATTCCTATGACCGCAAATGGCAATTCCCAGCGCCGGAGGCAATTCTGTAACTCATCCCAACGGCTGGGCTCGACGCACATCAGCATGCGTTCCTGCGATTCCGAAAGAAGCAGCTCGTAGGCCGACATGTTCTTGGCTCGCGTCGGAACGTAGTCGAGATTGAGATAAAGACCATTGCCCGCTCGGTCGGCCATCTCAAACGAGGAGGAGGTCAGACCCGCCGCTCCCATATCCTGGAGCCCGACCACGAGTCCTCGATCCAAAACCTCCAAGGTCGCTTCGAGCAGCAGTTTTTCGGCAAAAGGATCGCCCACCTGCACCGTCGAACGTTCGCCACTGGCTTGGCTCGAAAAACTATCGGAAGCCATCGATGCACCATGAATACCATCACGGCCGGTTGCCGAGCCCACGTAGACGACCAGATTGTGCTGGCCTGAGGCGAAACCTTTGAAAATCCTGTCCTCGTGGATCAGTCCTACGGTCATGGCATTGACGAGAATATTACCATCGTAGGTTTTATCGAAGGATACCGAGCCAGCGACTGTCGGAATGCCCACACAGTTACCATAATCCCCGATACCCTTCACGACATTGGCAAAGAGATAATGGGTTCTAGGGTGCTCGCGATGTCCAAAACGCAGCGAATTCAGATTAGCTACAGGTCGCGCTCCCATGCAAAACACGTCGCGCAGGATCCCGCCCACGCCCGTCGCGGCACCCTGATAGGGCTCGATGTAGCTGGGGTGATTGTGGCTTTCCATCTTGAAGGCCGCGCATAGCTTACCACTCAAACGCACGACGCCGGCATTTTCGCCAGGACCGACCACCACCTCGGAACCCTCGGTCGGCAACTTTTTAAGGTGAATCTTCGAAGATTTATAGGAACAGTGTTCGCTCCACATAGCGGAAAAGACGCCTAATTCGGCCAACGTCGGCTGACGTCCCACGATCTGGAGCAAGGTCTTATACTCCTGATCGTTGATTTTATGTTTTTTCAGCAATGGCTTGAGTTGGGCCTCATCGGTCGTGACCAACGGTGCGCGTGTGGTCTGAGACAATTGCTGGAGTTGTTGCAGGAATGGGGTCTGCATAGAAACGTTCTCCTCGCATGGAAACGAAAAAGGCCCGGTTGGGGCCTTTGTTTGGTGTCTTTTCACAAGACGGTCGCAAGGAAGGCTTCGAGTATTCTCTTGCCATCGTTGCTACCGAGCAGCGGGTCCGTAGCCCGCTCGGGGTGAGGCATCATCCCGAGAATCCGTCCGTTCTCACTGACGATCCCAGCGATGTTCGCCACCGCACCGTTCGGGTTGGTCTCCGAACTGACCTCGCCCTGAGTGCTAGCATACTGGAACAAGATCTGACCTTTGTCCTGCAGCCTGGCTAGCTCCGGCTCAGACACGTAAAATCTGCCTTCACCGTGGGCTATCGGCACCTTATAAAGCTGGCCCTCGAGCCGCTGGTGGTAACCGCTATGACCAGCTGCAACCTTAAGATGAACCTGTTCGCAGATGAACTTTTGGTGGGCATTCTTCATGAGAATACCCGGCAAGAGGTGCGACTCGGTCAGCACCTGAAAGCCATTGCAGATGCCGATGATTGGCCCACCCTTAGCCGCAAAAGTCTTGATGGCAGGCATAATGCGAGAGCAGCTCGCAAGAGCCCCGCCGCGCAAGTAGTCGCCGTAGCTGAAACCACCGGGAAGTATAAGACCGTCAAGGCTAGGGAGTTCTGTCGCTTCGTGCCATACGAGCTGGACATCGATAGCAAAAAGCCGCTTGATGGCGTCGACACAGTCTGCGTCGCAATTGGAACCTGGGAACTGGACGAGACCGATCCGCGTTTGGCCTAGGGATGTCGTGCGTGCCATGGCTCAAAGCTTTCTACAGCTAAAGGTTTCCGCCACTGGATTGGCCAGATGCTCGGCAGCAAGGGTCTGGACCAATTTGGCCGCCTCGGCTTCGTTCCCTTCCACTTCGAGAACGAAGCGCTTCGATACTTTCACCGACTTGAGCTGCTCATGTCCGAGCCGCTGGAGGGTTTGCTGGATGGCCCGGCCTTGGGTGTCCAGGACTTCTTCCTTCAGCTCGACAACGACTTCGTACTTCATGTTTTTGGGGCCGCCTCTTGATAAGTTAGGCTTGCCTTGAGGTAGTCCCGATTCATATCGGCGATCACACGAACGCTGATCTGTTTCGGACACGCGGCTTCGCACTCGAAGTAGTTGGTGCAGTTGCCAAAGCCTTCTGCATCCATCTGCTTCACCATGTTCAAAACACGCCGCATACGTTCGGGTTGTCCTTGAGGCAGGCTTGCCAAGTGTGAAACTTTCGCGCCGACAAATAACATTGCAGCAGCATTCTTGCAAGCAGCAACACACGCTCCACATCCGATACATTCCGCCGCGTCCATGGCGAAATCGGCCTTCTCTTTTGGAATCAGGGTTGCGTTCGCATCGGGAACACCGCCTGTGTTGACAGAGACAAAGCCTCCTGCCGCAATGATACGGTCGAAAGCCCCACGATTAACAACCAAATCCTTAATGACCGGGAATGGTTTGGCTCGCCAGGGTTCGATGTGAATGCTGTCACCGTCCTTGAAGGAGCGCATGTGCAACTGGCAAGTGGTCGTGCCTCTTTGACCACCATGAGGCTTGCCGTTGATCATCATCGAGCACGAACCACAGATGCCCTCGCGGCAGTCGTGGTCGAAGGCGATGGGTTCTTGCCCCTTGCCGATAAGCTCTTCGTTCACCTGGTCCAGCATCTCGAGAAAGGAGCTGTCGGGCGAGACATTCGTAGCTTTATAAGTTTCTATTTTTCCAGGATCTTTGGCATTTTTTTGCCGCCATACATGCAGGGTCAGATCCATTACTTGTAACTCCTCGTGGCAAGCTTGATGTTCTCATAGACCAAGGGTTCGATGTGACGTTCAGGCGCTATATTCGGGCCTTTGTACTCCCAGACTGCAGCGTGGAGGAACTTATCATCGTGCCGCAGTGCCTCGCCGTCTTCTGTCTGGTGTTCCTCGCGGAAGTGCCCACCGCAGGACTCTTCACGGGTCAAGGCGTCGTAGCACATCATTTCCCCAAGCTCGATGAAATCGGCTACCCGCCCAGCTTTTTCCAGGGACTGGTTCAAGCCTTCGGCGGTTCCGACTACCTTCAAATTTTTCCAGAATTCTTCGCGAATCGCTTTGATTTCCTGAATCGCTTGTTCGAGACCCTTTTTGTTGCGGGCCATACCGCACTTGTCCCAGATAATCTTGCCAAGTTGCTTGTGGAATGAGTCCGGCGTCCTTTGGCCGTTGATCGACAGAAACTTTTTGATCAAATCGTTCACGTCCTGCTCGACCTTTTTCACCTCGGGTCGATCGATGCTCACCTTTTCGAACTTCTCTTTGGCGAAGTAATCACCGATGGTCGCGGGCAAGACGAAGTAACCATCTGCCAGTCCTTGCATCAGGGCGCTTGCACCTAGTCGATTGGCGCCGTGGTCGGAAAAGTTAGCTTCGCCAAGCACGTAAAGACCTGGGATATTGCTCATCAGATTGTAGTCGACCCACAATCCACCCATGGTGTAGTGCACCGCAGGATAGATGCGCATGGGTACTTCGTAAGGATTCTCTGCAGTGATCTTCTGGTACATTTGGAAAAGGTTGCCGTAGCGTGCAGCAATGGCAGGCATCCCATCACGCTTGATAGCATCGCGGAAGTCGAGATAAACTCCGAGGCCACCAGGACCAACGCCCAGTCCAGCGTCGCAGACTTCCTTCGCTGCCCGAGACGAGATATCGCGCGGCGAGAGGTTACCGAAGCTTGGATACTTTCTCTCTAGAAAGTAATCGCGATCGTCCTCAGAAATTTCATTAGGATGCCGTTTGTCACCTTTGTTCTTCGGAACCCAGACACGACCGTCGTTACGAAGCGACTCAGACATCAGTGTGAGCTTCGACTGATGATCACCTGAAACCGGAATACACGTCGGGTGAATCTGAGTGAAGCAAGGATTGGCGAAGCCCGCTCCGCGCTTCCACGCCCGCAGCGTCGCTGTCACATTCGAACCTTTAGCGTTGGTCGATAGGTAGAAGACGTTGCCATAGCCACCCGTTGCCAAGCAAACGGCTTCTGCAAGGTGGGTCGAGATCTTGCCAGTGACGAGGTCCCGGACCACGATACCACGGGCTCGGCCGTCAATGATGACGAGATCCAGCATCTCGGTCCGGGGGAACATCTTCACTTTGCCAAGACCAATCTGCCGCTCGAGAGCTTGGTAGGCACCGAGCAGCAGCTGCTGTCCGGTCTGGCCACGGGCATAGAAGGTCCGAGACACCTGAGCACCGCCGAAGGAGCGGTTATCGAGCAAACCGCTATACTCTCGGGCGAAAGGCACACCTTGCGCGACACACTGATCGATGATGTTAACGCTCACTTCAGCGAGGCGATACACATTCGCTTCACGGGCGCGGAAATCTCCGCCTTTGATTGTATCGTAGAAGAGGCGATAGGTACTGTCGCCGTCGTTCTTATAATTTTTTGCGGCATTGATCCCGCCCTGGGCCGCAATACTATGCGCCCGGCGAGGACTATCCTGGAAACAGAAACAAGAGACTTGATAACCCATCTCACCCAAGCTGGCAGCAGCGGCTGCACCGGCCAGACCTGAACCAACCACGATCACGCTGTACTTGCGGCGATTGGCTGGGTTCACAAGTTTCATATCAAACTTGTGCTTGCTCCACTTCTCGGCGAGAGGTCCGCTAGGAATTTTGGCATCCAACTTCATGTTAAAACTCCTCTAGGATTCAGAGCGCGGATCCTGGCGACACGACCCGACTCCAAAATCATAATTTTATTTGATGATACCAACCAATACCGACAGCGGAATCGTGACCGCAGCCAAACACACCACCCAGCCCATGGCCGGAAACAGCCTGCGAAAAAGGGTGTTATACTTGCTATGATTGAGTCCGAGGGACTGCCAAAGACTCGAAAGCCCGTGATGCAAGTGGAAGGCCAAGACCAGCATCGCGACGATATAAAGGAGCGAGATGAGCGGCTGCTGAAAGGCTTCGACGACCATGGTATAGACATCATCACGTCCCAGAGCATCCACCCGGTCGCCGGAATAGTTGACGATGCGGAAGGTGTAGTGAGCCAAGTGATAAAGAAGGAAGAGGAGGACAATAGTACCCGTCATGGGCATCGTCCGCGAAGCGTAGGTAGCTTTCAGCGTCTCCTCGTAGTGATAACGGACGGGCCGAGCGGCACGGTTGGCTAGTGCCAACCGATAGGCGGTGACGATGTGCAAACAAAAGATCACGACCAGACCGATGCGAGCGATCCAGATCCCGCCATACGGCAGGTTCTTTAGCGCCAACGCATAGGCGTTCATCGCATCCTGCCCCACGTACAGAATGAGGTTACCTGCGATATGGCCGATCAGGAACACAAATAGCCCCAATCCTGTGATGGCCATCACATACTTCGATCCTAGTGAGGACTTCATCAGACGTACGATCCAACTCATAACCTTCTCCGACGGAAAAATCTGAAACGGCTCGAGGCATGAGGATCTACGGTTGTCACGCGCGGGTCTCACGTCTGAAGCCGCATGATAGAAATCTGCAAATGCCTAAGGCATAGGGCTTGAGGAAAGCTCGTCTCAGGACTCTCGGATACTTATAACAAATTCCCCGGCTTTTCCAGATGTCCTTTCAAAAGACGGGATAGCTCCGTCCCCCGGGTTGCAAGCCGCCCCAGGCCGTTACGCCGTAACTGAATCCAACTGCGGGGCAGCTGCTTCCTTGGACTGGGGACCAACCCGCACACTGACACGCTCCTGCCCTTCGAGCAAGCGTCGTGCGACGCGTTTGACATCCTCGATACCAATTGCGTCGAGTCGGGAGGTATAAGTTTCAAAATCGTCATACCCCAAGCCGTACAGCTCCATAAGAGCCATAGTCATCGCCTGGGCGTCCCCCCTCTGCATATCTGCTTCGTGGCTGCCGATCAGATAGTTTCGAGCCCTGTCTAACTCGGCTTGATCTAAGCCTTTGCGACAGAGATCGTCCCAGACTTTAAGGATACCCTGCCGGGCATCCTGCACCTTATGAGGGCTACAGGCCATATAAACACCAAAAATTCCACGATGACAGCCATGACTGTGCAGCGGCGCAACCGAATAAGCTAAACTCTGTTCGTCGCGCAGTTTGAGAAAGAGTTGACCGCCGCTGCCACCCAGCGCATTCGCCAAGACATCGAGGGTATAACGATCAGGATCGAGCCAGTTCAGCCCCAAGGTTCCCATCACCAGATGGACCTGCTCTCGATCCTTGGTCCAACGTAAGTCCTGAGGCTGAATCAGAGCAGGTTGATGTTGGCAGATGTTCTGCGGTCGACCAACCGCCCGATTGAGTCCCTTCAGACGTTTTTCCATGTGTTCGAGGAAGACCTCAAAAGGTAGTCGACCCACACCACTGATGATCCAATGGGAACCATCACGTCGCTGCTCGTAGGATTGGAGCAAACCTTCACAAGTCAAGCCTTGCACAACCTCTTCCAGTCCCCAGACCGGATAACGGTAGGAGTGTGCACCATAAATGGCTTCTTGAAAGCGGCGCATCGCAATGGATGCGGGCGAATCACGTTCCATCTGAATATCGTCAAAGACCTCGAGTTTTGAACTCTGCAACTGAGCCTCGGGAAAGCGTGGCTCGAGGAGAGTCTCCGCAAAGAGAGGCATGAGAGATTCGAACTGTTCGCTCAGGCATTGAAGCTTAAGTCCGAAGCTATCTCGGCCTGAAAATCCAGCTAGTACAGCTCCTTCCCCTTCGATCCGTCGCAGCATGTCATCGTAAGTGTAGCGAGACGTGGCCGTGCCCAGCAAATCGGCCATAACGTGGTGAAGCCCTGCAGTCTCGGCGGTTTCGCTGCGCAAGCCCCCTGAGCACACGGCGGTGATATTCAAAAGATCGTTATGGTTTTGCTGACGATACAGCAGAGTCACCTGAGGGGTGAGAGCATGGGCATAGACTCCCGCCTTCTGGACCTTGTGCTGTGACTTTTGCCGGGTGCTCGCCTCAGGCTTTCGAAAACCCACCTGGAATGCTGCTTTCACCTGCTCGGCTTGAATGCCCCCATCCCGAGGTAGAACGCACGCAATTACGCAGGCATCTTCCTTAAGCCAGCGATCGACTGCAGACGCAACATCGTGGGGTGTCAGACGATTCATCTTCGCTTCGACGATGAGATCATGCATGAGCTCGTGAGGGGTCTGCAGAGCGTTCCCAATAGACCGCGCCTGCCCGGAGACGGTTTCTTCGCTGTAGATACGATCCGCTTTGGCGTTGGCTCGGGCTCGATCGAGTTCGACACGATCGACGGCTTCGTGGTATTTCAACCGAGCCAACTCCCGACCAAGCGCCTCCACGCAGGAGAGATAATTGTCAGCATGGGGCATAGCACTGAGCTCGAAGACCCCCCCAAATCGCGGGGCAAACATCGAGCAGCCAACGACACTTGTCAATTGCTCCTCATCCCGGACCTTGCGGTGCAGACGCGAGGACTCGCCACTACCTAGCGCGAAAGCCGCCATATCTAAAGCCAAAAGATCGTCATGCAGAAGCCCTGGGGCTTGAAAGGCTATTTCAAGACGCGGCTGCTCATAATCTCCGGTGATAACATGCACCGAAACGCCGTCGCAGGGCTTCACATCCAAACTGTAGCTGCTATCGACTGCACTCCCTACGACCGACCCAAACGTGACCTGCATCGTCTTCATGAGGTCTTCGGCCTCCACATGGCCAACAGCGATGACTTTCATGTTCTGCGGCTGGTACCACTTGCGATGAAAACGAAGCAGCATCTCTCGCGTGTAGCCTTTAACGGTCGATTCATAGCCGATGATCGGTAGAGCGGCTTTTGTGCCCTCATAGATCTGCTCGAAGATGCGTCGACCCAAAGCATGCCCTGGACTGTCTTCATTGCGCTTCATCTCTTCAAGAATCACCTCTTTTTCCCGCTCGAGCTCTTCGGCATCGAAGGTGCTATAAAAGATGGCTTCGTAAAGAATATTGACAGCTTCGGCAGCATGGACCGCTGGCAGAATTAAGTAAAATACCGTGTGATCGAAGCTTGTGTAAGCATTCATCTCGCCGCCTAGGAACTCGACTCGGCGGGAGATCTCGCCTACAGCATAGTTTCGAGTCCCCTTGAATAGCATGTGTTCGATGCAGTGGCTGATCCCTTCCTCACCCCCGGTCTCCTCGTGCAAGGAACCGACTCCGATCCAGCACTGCAGTGCAAACATTTTAGAAAAGCGGTTTTCCTGGATCACCACATCAAGGCCATTATCCAAAAGTTTGCGCAGCATGCTGACCTCACATCTTCATGATTAGGGATAGAAGCAGCGAGCTTTGCAACTCATTCTGCGCCGGGAAATTCTTGTTAACGGCATAGGCCAGAGAGTAGGTTTTTTGGAATATTCCGACGCCACCTGCCAGGAGCTCACGCTCAGGACCGCTGACGCTATGCCCATAACTTGCGAATACACGCAAAACATCGTAGGTATCGACCTGCAGACCGACAAAGCCCATCCGCTCAGGCTCCTCCCACCGTTCTAACTCTGTCAGACTCAGATTCAAGCTCTGGAGAGGTAAAGTCTCGAACACAGCGGATCGCTCGCGCTCCCGATAGTCGACACTGAGCATCACCGAACCACGCGGTGGCTCCCACGTGATCCCTGCTCGCAGCATACGCGGCGCGACCGCTCCCACACGTCGATTATTGAGATTCTGCACCGAAAGTCCGAGGCGAAGAGACTCGGTAAGCTGTCCCACCAGACCCGCTCCGAGACTGATCCCCTTCAGGTCCTTCTCCTCACCCGCAGGTGCTTCAGGATCTTCGGCTTCGACGTAATGCGCTGCGAGCCCAAGAGAAACGTACTCGGTCGGCACAGCAAAGGCCACGGAGCCTCGCCTCCGCACCGGCGAATCGACCTCGGTCCGTTCTCCTCGATCCTTCAACTCTTCCGTAAAACCTGTGTACTCGAACGCTGCGACGATCGACGATGTCATGCCGTCAATAATGCCAGCCTTGTAGAACGGACGACCTATCGAAGGCCAGTAGTAGACACCACTCACGTCGTAGCTAGTGTGCTTGTAGAGCATCGCAGGATTGGTGCGAATAGCGCCGAGTTCACTGCTCGAAGCAGCACCCACGTGGCCCTGCGCCGTTCCCATGCCACCCACAGCTTCGATCTCATCCGGGAGTCTCGTCCCGAGAAGAGCATCCGCTTGAGCGAGAAGAGGGGACGACAGGAAGAGGCAGGCGGCTAAACCAGCCGCGCGACAAGCAGGTCTTGGCATTTCGATCCTTTCTGCCGCGTTCGGAGGCGAGAGGGACTCACTTGTCCTTTTCAGTCTTGGCCTTGCTGGCGGTGGAAGCATTGATATGGCTCTTTTGTACCTTCAAAAAGGTATTGGCACCCGCTTCCAAGGTTACGAAATGATCCGCTACAGCTTTCACTCGGCCAATTATACCACCTGAAGTCACAACCTCGTCACCGACTTTCAAGCCTGTGATGAGGGCCTGTTGTTCTTTATGTCGTTTCTGCTGCGGCCGAATCACCAAGAAGTACATAATGAGCAGAAAAGCCAGAGGCATCACGATGATCTCGATGATACTCGGCTGAGCAGGCTTGGCCCCTTGGGCGTATGCCACATCCATCAGAAACAGCTTCATGTCTCCTCCTCTTTGACACTACTCAGAGGAACCGACTGTACTTGAGCCTTCCTGCAATTGCAACGGTGCAACCGAGAGTTCGTAAAGCTGTCTCGACTCGGTTTTGGTGATTCTAGCAACGAGCAGCTGGAGGTACACCCACAGACCCGCAGCGATGGGGTTGAACCCGAAAAAAAACAGATAGCCGAGGCCTTCCATCGCCCGCCCTGTGTACTCTGGATGTCGCAGAAAGCGATAGGGGCCGTGAGCGACTCTTGGCATACCCGCAACAAAGATACAGCGATGGGACCACAGCCGTCCGAGGGCCCGCATGACCCAGAGGCGAAGCCCTATACCCAAGATGACGGCAGCCAAGCCTAAGTAGGGACTCGCGGCCAATTGCATTGAGGGGGGCGCAGCACGCGCCGAAAGAAAGCACAACCAGGGGAAAAGATAAGCCCAAGTATAATACGAGTTCATGGGCTTCGGGATCAGTTCCTCGCCTGACACGGCTTTTAGGAAGTCATAGTTGTAGCCATGAACCCGCTTCTCGCCGTAGTATACGAGGGCCGTCGCCAGCAGCACACAGACGACAGGCAATTCTGCAAGCAGCTTGTCCACAGGTGTCCCATTTCGATGTCTTGAGTGTCCGTTGACTCTTGTTTGATCCTAACATAATTGAAGACGGATTTTAACCGCCTGTCTCGCGTTTTTGTCGGTTAACCCGCCGACTTTGGAGGGCCTACGATGATCGATCTTTCCCAGCTCAACAGCCAACAATTCGAGGCCGTGACCCAGATTCGCGGCCCCGTCATGATCATTGCGGGCGCTGGCACGGGGAAAACGCGCGTCATCACCTTCCGCATCGCGCACATGCTGGCCTCTGGCCTTGATCCCGGAAACATCGTAGCTCTGACCTTTACCAACAAAGCCGCCAAGGAAATGCGAGAGCGGCTTCAGGAACTTGTGGGTCGCAAAGCCAAGGGCATCTTCATAGGTACCTTCCACAGCTTCTGCCTAAGAATTCTGCGCGAGTTTGCTCCCGATGCTGGCCTGGATCCTCGCTTTACCCTGGCGGGCACCGCCGATCAGTTGGACCTGGTACGCAAGGCACTGGAAGAAAAGAAATGGCAGGGTCTCTACCGTCCCGAGGATATACTGGCTCGTATTAGTCAGGCAAAAAACGCTCTTCTTCTGCCTTCGGAGATCCTTAAGACTCCTCCCGAGGTGTTTCAGGACAAGGATCCCGCCGTTTTAGCGGCTATTTATGACCTTTACGAAAGACAGCTAAAACTCAATCGGGTGATCGACTTTGATGATTGCATCTTTAAGGCAGCCTTACTGCTCCGGCACCAGACTGATCTGCAAGCCCGTCTTCAGGAACGCTGGCCCTACTTTCTCGTCGACGAATTTCAGGATACGAATTTTGCCCAGCTCCACCTGCTGGAACTGCTTGCATCCAAGCATAAAAACATCTGTGTCGTTGGCGATGATGACCAATCCATCTACAGTTGGCGGGGTGCACTGGTGGAAACCCTCGATCGCTTCGAACAGATTTTTACTGGGACTCGCCTCATCAAGTTGGAACAGAACTACCGGTGCTCAAACGTCATTCTGCATGCTGCGAATACGGTGATACGCAATAACTCAGGACGGAAATCAAAGACTCTTTGGAGTGCATCGAAGAATGAAGACCCCATTGTGCTTGCTTCCCACGTGGATGATATCGCCGAAGCAAAATGGATCGCGCTCAAGATCTTCACTCTCCTAGGACAAGGTGTGAAACCGAAAGATATCGGAATTCTCTATAGGGCCAACGCCCAGGCCAAGAACCTCGAGATGGCTCTGCGAGAGCAAAAGGTACACTACAAGGTCTACGGCGGCTCAAGTTTCTTCGAGCGAAAAGAGGTCAAAGATTTTATCTGTTACTTCCGTTTGACGGTCAATCCAGGCGATCGACTTGCCTTCTGGCGGGTCATCAACACGCCCGCCCGAGGCATTGGTTTAAAGACGCTCGAAAAAATCGAGGAGCAAGCCCGCTCCCACGATACGAGCCCTTTCGAAGCTCTTGCTCGTGAGCTCGTCCCTCTTGATAGCAAGACGCGCGAAGGATCTCATTTTTTTGTTAATCTTATCAAAGAGTTACATCAAACCTCCTTGGTGGATGTGCATGATCTTGAGGCCCGGGGCCACCGCATCATCAAAGAATTTGGACTCGAGGATGAAATCCGACACAAGACCACCCACGAGGGAGCCCGGCGCCGAAAAATTGAGGCTCTGAAGCGCCTCCCAGGCTGGATCAAGCAAATCGCTGAGTCTCAAGTTGAAGAACGAGGGCAGCTTCAGCTCTTGGATCTTCTGGATCAGTTGAGCCTCAGCAGTGACGGCGTTCAGGACAAGGATAAGGGTCATGACAATCATGTATCGTTGATGACTATCCATGCCGCGAAGGGTCTCGAGTTTCCTGTCGTGTTTGTCTGTGGGGTTGAGGAGGATCAAATCCCCCACAAAAACAGTGTGAATTCTGAGGTTGGCCTATCCGAGGAACGGCGACTCTTCTATGTGGCCCTGACGCGGGCCAAGGAGCGTCTCCATCTCACCTACGCTCGCGAACGATTCTCTCAGTTCAAAAGACAGGAACGCAAGCCGAGTCGCTTTCTCGAGGAACTACCAAATCGCGGCGTGATTTCGGAACATGACGCGGAACTGCGGCACAAGCTAAGCGAGGAGGAAAAAAAAGAGGTGACCATCAATCGGCTGTCTAAGCTCAAAGCTCAGCTGCGCAGCGGCTTTGCTCCGGGCGAGCGATCCTAAACCTCATCTTGCAGCGTGGGTCTGTGTGGTTATGGTGAGTTTTTGACGCTTCAGTCTTTCGAATCAAGATCGATAACCCCTCGATCTTTAACGTAGTTTTTGAGATTGTGGAGGATCTTCGCCTCCAGTTGCCGAGCTCGCTCACGGCTGATACCGTAGCGATCCCCAATTTCCTGCAGGGTGAGCGGCTGTTCGTTCATAATGCGATCGTTGAAGATCTCAAGATCGCGACCTTTGAGGGTTTTGCGAAAGCCCTCTAAGTGTTCGCTAAAAAGCGCATGAATCTCATCATTGACTAGGATTTCCTCGATGCTGGCGTCCTGTGCAGGCAGCAAGGAGCCGCGGGTGGCACCTTCGCCTTCGTCTTCAAATCCAAGTGGAGCATCGAGCGAAAAGTCAGGTGCGCTGAGGCGCATCTGCATGTCGATGACATCCTTCTCCCTGACGTCGAGACTAGCAGCCAGCATCTTGGTGTCGACGTGGTCGTACTCCTGAAGCAACCGATCTATCTCCTTGCGAAGATTGAAAAAAAGCTTCCTTTGTGCGGCAGTTGTTCCGATCTTTACCTGGCTTTTATTGTCCATAATGTACTTTAGAATATACGCGCGAATCCACCAGGCGGCGTAGCTCGAAAGCTTGACCCCCTTGTAGGGATTGTATTTTTTCACCGCCTGCATGAGCCCATAATTGCCTTCCTGGATCAAGTCCAGAAGGTTGGATTGAGCTTGGCGGAAGTCGTTGGCGATTTTCACAACCAGCCGGAGATTCGAGGTTACAAGACGATGAGCAGCTGCTATATCTCCCTCTTCGAAATGCTTCCTTGCGAATTGCAACTCCTCTTCTGGGGAGAGCAGGGGGTACTTTGCGATTTCCTGAAGATAGAGCTGCAGCGGTGTGAGTTTGCCTATAGCCTGGCTAGCTTTTGATATTGGTAGATTTTTGGACATGCACAACCCCTGCGACGATTCATATAAATAGGATAGGACTATGCCAGGAATCGGGATCATAGCAAATCCACACTCCAAATTAAACAAGCGTTCCCCCCAAGAGCTTCAACGCCTTCAAGACAAGATGAGTAAAAATGGCATATTTACCATCACCCAAGACCTCGACCATCTGGACGAGACCCTCCAGCTTTACCGGGACAAGCAGGTGCCTGTCGTTGCGATCAATGGTGGTGACGGTACCATTTCGCAAACGCTTACTCGAATGATCCGAATTTATGGTTCGCAGCCCTTGCCCCAGATTGCGGTCCTGCGCGGCGGCACCATGAACTTGATTGCAGCACAGCTGGGTGTGTACGGACACCCCGATGCCTTACTCGAACGCCTGGTCGAAGGTCTGGAAAAGGGCCAACAGCTACAGATCGAGCTCCTTTCGACTCTCAAGATAGGTTCGACCTATGGGTTTCTCTATGCGGACCAATCCTCGACCCGTATTCTAGAGGAGTTCTATAGCAACAAGAGTCGACACCTCGGTGCCTCGCTCCTGGCTCTTCGCCTCGTCCGATCCTTTCTGCTCAATCGGCCCTTCATCCGGAACATGATTCAAGCACATCGGCTTCGGGCCTCTTTCCAGCCAGGTGGCCACCTTACCGAGATGACCCTCGGATGCTTTGCGGGAACCATCACAAAATTTCCCATGGGACTGGTCTTTCTACCCTTGGCTCGGAAGAAAGCGGGACACTTTCAGACGACCGTTGTCACCTGTAAGGCGGAAAAGATACTATGGTATCTACCGCTCATCATGCTACAACACAAGGAAGGCTCCGCCATTGGGAAGCACAGTTTTTGTTGCGAACAAGCCGTGCTTGAGTATGAGGGCGAGGTGCACTACACCATCGACGGTGAAATCTACCGCAATCCGGACGGTCGGGTTGTAATCGAATCGGGACCCTCAATTCCCTTTCTGCGATTCTAAGGAGGGTCCCCCTTAGCCACTCGACTCTAGGGTCGGTGTCGATGAAGGATCCCATGGACTATCAGAAGGACCCAAAACCAGCCGGCAACCGTCCCCACGAAGAGACAGCACGACCCCCACGAACGATACTCGCCTCGCATCAGCAGGGAGGAACTTCATCCATGGCGCGCTCCAAAACTTTGCCTCCACCCCCAGAATGGGCGATCCGTGAGGCACTTCAGCTTCCTGACGTCCATGTGAGCTGGCTCGCAGGAGACGGGTCGGATCGTTGCTACTACCGTATTCGGAGCTCGGCTTCGTATCGCACTTTTGTTTTGATGCAGCTTTCAGGAGATGACGCCAAGCAATTGCAAGCGGATGGCTATGAGTGGGTGAAGATTGGACGGCTGCTGCACGATCACGGTATCTATGCACCCCAGACGATTGCGCCGTTACCGGATTTTGCTGCTCTTATCATCGAAGATTATGGTGATATTATGATGGAAACCCGCGCTCTCGCGCTCCTTGAAGCGGGTCAGCGATCCCTTGCGATGCAACTTTATCGCAAAGTCTTTCCGATACTCGGACGATTCCTGCAGATTACAGCTGCGGGAAGTTCCCATTGGAAAACTCGTTCTTTTGACGCCCATCGTCTCGACTGGGAACTGCATTTCTTTCGCGAGCAGTTCCTGGAAGGCGTGCTCCAGTGGACCTTAGACCCCACAGAACTCGCAGCTTTCCGTCGAGACTCCGCGGCGCTTGCCTCAAGCCTCGCACTCGCTTCTAAATTTTTTGTCCACCGCGACTTTCATTCCCGCAACCTGATGGTCAAAGACGAGCACCTAGCGGTGATCGACTTTCAAGATGCCCGTCTAGGACCCCCGACCTATGACCTTGTTTCGCTTTGCTTCGATTCCTATATCCCGCTGCAGGCGGCAGAGCGTCGACAACTCGTCGAGGAAGGCCTGACGGCCTTGCAGCAACAAAACCCTGGGCTCGACCGGCAAGCACTAGCAGCGGAATGGGGTCCCATGCTGCTGCAAAGGCAACTCAAAGCTCTCGGCAGTTTTGGCTTTTTGACGACCAAGAAGAACCGCGGCAATTATCTTCGCTACGTGGAACCGGCTCTTGCCACGCTCACGGCCGAGCATGTCTCGGATGCTCGATGGCCTTTTCTATCCGGTGATCTTCTGCATGGGATTCATCAACGCTGGACATCGAGACCATGAAAGCTCTCCTGCTTGCAGCTGGTCTTGGGACCCGTTTGCGCCCCCTCACGCTCCATCGTCCAAAGCCGCTTTGTCTGTTTTACGGACGGCCCATTCTGGACATTGTGTATAGCCAAATCCTGAGGGCAGGGCTTAATCAGATCGCGATCAACACCCACTATCTACATGAAAAGATTGAAGCACATGTGTTTAAGCAAAGCTCTGTCTATACACCACGACCTCAGCTTTCGTACGAGGCTGAGATCCTTGGAACGGGAGGCTGCGTCAATCCCCTTCGGTCGTGGCTCGGCTCGGATGAATTGCTTATCTACAACGGTGATATCGTCACGGATGTCGATCTCCCGCGTCTGATCACCCAGCATCGAAGCCATCGCCCGGATGCAACCATGGTGCTTCTCGCACCGCATCGGAGCGGGACGACGCCGGTGTATTGGGATGGCCGCAATAAGCTGGTGGCGATTGGTGGTGAGGCCCCTTTAGGATCACAGCAAGCCACCTTCTCTGGCATTCATATCTTGGGCCCAAGGCTTCTTCAGGCGATCCCAGCTCGAGGCTTTCAGAACGTCATCGATGCTTATCAGACAGTCCTAAAGCAGGGCGGGCGCATCGAAGTCGCTATTCACCAGGGCTTTTGGGCTGACCTCGGTCAGCCTCAGGACTATCTCCAGGCTCACTCCGACCTTCTCCACGCGCAGGAACGGGAGCGGATCAGTAGCCTTTTTGGGCTTCACGGAATCCAATGGGCATTGGCTGAAGAGAGTGCGACGGTCGAGCAGAGATTTGCAGGCGCACTCCGCCAAAGCTTTCTCTTTGGGCCTGTACAGATCGAGGGTGTTCAGTCTATCCAAAGATGTATAGTCTACCCGGGGAGTCAGCTGAGTGGTCAATCGACCCTTCGAAATCGAATCATCACGCCGGACGCGACCTTGGAGATCTAAGTAAGGGGCGTAGGCAGGGTGTTCAAGGGGTGACTAGGCAGGACCAGGTGTCTGATCAGGAGCAGGAGTCGGGCAGTGTGGCTGCGATGCTCGTTTTTAAAATCGTCTTGCTATAAGTCTTCGCACCAGCAAGTTATTGCAAAACCGATCTTTAAAACAGGCTTTCGTCGCTATGCCTCAGAAGTTCGATGTGAATATCTAAAGTTTCGCTTTCAAATCAAGGAGCGTTGCAGCACCTTGCTGCCAGTGGCCGGAAACATGTCGTCCATATGGTCATTTGCCACTTCATAGACCACAGATTTTTGCACCTTGGTTTTTACGGTTCGGTTTGAGGTCGGACCCTCAGTGGAGGTCGTTGTATCGACGAATTTCTCGTCGATCGATCCACCCATACTGGCGACCGAAGCGGGATCCAGGTAGTAAATGGTTGTCCCTGCTGTCAGCCGATCGGGGTTATCGATGCGATCGTTCTGGCGCCAAATCAGTTTCCACAGTGCCGAATTCCCTAAGACGCGACCGGCAATCGTAGCCAGTGTATCACCTTGGGAAACTTGGACTTCGTTACGCTTCATGCCTTCATAGGCGGTAGCAAAATTCATCGACTGCTCGCTCAGCTGGTAGTACACCACATCACCCGGATAGATGAGACGAGGATTAGCCAGACCTGTGAAGTTGGCAATCTCGGTCCACTTGTTGCTGTCCCCGTAGATGCGTTGAGCGATTTTGGCCAGTGTGTCTCCCTTCTGGACGATATAGGTCATCTTTGAGCCAAGTTCGGGCAATCCAGGCCCAGCGGCCATACCCGCTACACCACCACCCGTGGCTACCGGAGCTGCTTCCGCAACTGGCGTGGCGCTTCCCACGTTGCCAGCTAGAGCCGCGTTGCCCGCTAAAGCTGCGTTACCTACGTTACCCATGTCGCCTGTCTCAGCGCCACCGACACTGTTAAAGCCCTGTCCGGCACCTTGGTTGGGAAGCTGAGAGTTGCTGCTGTTATTCATCTCTTCGATGATCTGCTGCAAGTCCTCCTCCCCGCCTTGACCCATATTATTGGCTGCCAAATTGTTACCTTCAGTACCTTGGTTCATTCCAGCGCTGTTGCCTTCCTCAGCACCTTGGTTCTCGACAAAATTGTTGTTCTCAGCACCTTCGGTGTTGTTTGCGGCGAACTCGTTACCCCCTCCATTCGTCTGTTCGCTGTTGACAGCTTGCTGACCGTCCTCGGTCACTTCCGCTGCTTCGTCTCCGCCACCTTCCTCGTTGGCGGCGACCTCTTCTCCCGTGGCCTCTTCTGAGCTCGAACAGCTCACCTGAAGTGCATTCAGGGCGAAGAGGAAGAAGAAAAGGCTCATGATGCGGGCAAAGCTACGTTTCACGAGCACTCCTCCTTTCTTTTTAGGGTTGATCCCAAACGTCCATCCATAGAAACCTCCTTTGGAAAACGGTTCTCGCTGGGGTCTTCGGTCGAATCCAGCAATCCCTTGAGTCATTAAAAACCGAAACGCTTCAAGGAACAAGGTGCAGGGATTTCCTCTCTTCCGTCGAGAATTCTTGCCTTCTTCAACACTTTTAAGCAGAGCCTATACAAAAAATTGTCTGCGATGATCAAGCAAGGCGAGCTGCATGATCGGACTTGTATGAACACCTTCTGCGAGAGAATAGCCTGAAGAAGACGTGCCTTTTGTCTCTGTCGAGCTCGAAGTCGTGGCCTTCTCGTTTCGAGAATTGACCCCTCGCGGGCTCAACGCTAAGCTAATACAAGGACGCAGCCGTGGTGATTCGCGTCGGAATTCGATTGCTCCCCAAGACGCCCTGCATTATGACAAAGCTCCCTACTTGACAAGGAGCCTTATGGATACCTTCCAGCATGTCAGCGTCCTGCTCTCGGAGTTGATCGATGGACTGCATATACAGCCTGGGCATCTCGTGGTGGACTGTACGGCTGGCGGTGGTGGTCACACGGCGGAGATCCTAAAGCGGCTCGGAACGACTGGCAAAGTTTTGGCTTTTGACCGTGATGCCATGGCCATGGAGACTCTGTACGAACGGTTCGCAGCGCAGCTGGAAAGTGGCCAGATTGAACTGGTAAAAGCTCCCTACTCGCAGCTGAGGATCGAACTGGAACGACGGGGGCTGCTGGGGAAAGTCGATGGGCTTTGCGCCGACATCGGAGTCTCGTCACCTCAGCTCGATCGTGCTGAACGCGGTTTTTCTTTTGCGAAGGACGGGCCGCTCGACATGCGCATGGACCAGAGCCAAGCTCTCGATGCGGCAGCGATCATCAACACTTACCCTGAGGAGGACCTCCTGCGTATCTTCAGGGATTATGGGGAGGATCCTCAAGCGCGTCCCATCGTACGCGCGATCCTGAGACGGCGAGCAACCCAGGCGATCACACGGACCCTCGAACTAGCTGACCTTGTTGCCTCAGCGGTGCATTATCGGGAACGCAGTCGAAAACATCCCGCGACCAAAGTGTTTCAAGCTCTAAGAATCGCGGTTAATGGGGAATTAGAGGAGCTGGAGACCCTACTGGCTAGTATTCCCGAGGCTCTAGCGCCCGGAGGACGCTGCGCAATCATAAGCTTTCACTCGCTTGAAGACCGCCTGGTCAAACAAAGCTTCAAGCAGTTGGTTGAAGGGGACAAGCCACGCTTTGCCCGTGAAGTCCCCCTCACAGCCGAACAGTTAGAACAGCTGAGTCGCAGTACCTTCAAGCTGATCAAGCCCTTCCCCCTGCTTCCTGCGGAAGAGGAGCAGGCCTTAAATCCACGAAGTCGCAGTGCAAAACTGCGTGTTTTGGAACGATTATGCAATAAGGAGAGCTCATGAAGTTAGTCCGCAGCCGCATTTGGTCGAAGCTCCCCCTGGTCCTGCTGCTGTCGCTTTTTCTCCTCGCGTCAACCAAAGCCTACATTCGGATCGAAACTACCTTGCTCGGGTATCGTATCGGTGAGATGAAGCAAACTGAAGCTGAGCTGCTCGAGACCCAGTCGACTCTTAAGATGGAATTAGCTCGCATTACCACCAAACACAATCTAAGGCAGCTGGCTGGAACCAAAGCTGATGAGGTCGCCAAGCAGTCGTGGGCTTCCCATTGAAGTGGGCTGGAATGTGGCAGAGAATCAGGCGCCTGGCTCGACCCAAGCAGATGGTCGAGGCTTTCGAAGTGAACCGCAGTCGTTGGCTCGGTGGAATGTTCCTGCTCTTTTTCGGAGTCATTGCACTGCGAGCCGTGACGATTCATATTTTTTCTCCCTCGTCTGACATTCTCGAAAATCTGGCACGCAGGCAGTACCAAAGCAAAATCGACTTATCGCCCTACCGAGGTAACATCTATGACCGACGCGGCGAACCCTTGGCGATTAGCATCCGCCGCCCTTCCTTTTACGTCAACCCTCGAGTCTTTGAGCCGACCGTAGCTCAGGTCAAACAACTGAGCCAACTCTTGGGATTGCAGGGAAGTCGAGTCCGAGAGATCGCCAAACGTCGCAACTACTTTGCCTGGTTGGCCCGCAAAGTTGATCCTCAGCAAGCCAAGAAAGTCACAGGTCTCGGGATCAAAGGTCTTTACGAGATCAGTGAGCCGGCTCGCTTCTATCCATCAGGGGGTGACCTTGCTCCGCTCCTGGGCTACGTGGGACTCGATAATCACGGACTCCATGGTATCGAGATGGGCTACGACCACATGCTGCAAGGTGAGATGGTCAGCACGTATCACAATCGTGACGCTCGCGGGCAATCGATTTACCGTGACTCACTGCTAGCTCTACCTGAAAAAACCGGCAAAAACATCGTCCTAACTCTGGACAGTGCGATTCAAAATATTGCCCAACAAGCCCTCGACCGAGGGGTCGCGCGGGCAGGAGCTAAGGCAGGTTTCGTGATCGTCTCGGATCCCCATACCGGGCGTTTGCTTGCCATTGCCAATGCTCCCACTGGTTCCGCTGAGGCCCTGAGCACCATCAAACCCGACCTGTTACGCAACCGAGCTCTCACGGATTTGTTTGAACCAGGTTCGGTGGTCAAGCCCCTCGTCATTGGACGAGCCCTCGAAGAGGGCCAGACGACCCTCGACGAAATTCATAACACCTACAATGGTAGCTACCGTGAAGACAACTGGACGATCCGCGACACCCACGGCGCCGAGGTGATGACCACAGAGGAGATTCTGATTCATTCGAGTAACATCGGCACATATCGCATCATCAAACGGGTGGGACCTGAGAGTCTCTACCGCTCCCTCCTTGACTTCGGCTTCACGCAGAAGGATAACGCCCTCGGGATACCGGGGCAGATGTTTGGACGACTCTCTCCCTGGCAGAAGTGGCGGCCGATTCGCTTTGCTAACGTGGCCTTTGGCCAAGGCTTCTACGCCAGTGGTCTTGAAATCGTCCAAGCTTTCGGCGCGATTGCCAATGGGGGCAACCTTATGAAGCCTTATCTCATCGATCATGTGGAGGCTTCCGATGGGGGTATCCTGGAGAGTCACGCATCGCAAACATTGCGGCGTGTCTTCAGACCTCATACGGCGCTCATGCTCCGACAGGTGCTGCAGAAAACTGTCGAAACAGGGACGGGTAGGAACGCCATCTTGTCTCAATACACCAGTGCCGGCAAAACAGGGACCAGTGAGAAAGTCGATCCGATCACAAGGACCTACTCCGATCATCTTCGCATCGCCAGTTTTGTTGGTTTTGCACCGAGCACCGACCCGCATCTCGTCATCTACGTGCTCATCGACGAACCAAGCCAGAAGCCCTATTATGGGGGGACTTGGGCCGCACCTGTCTTTCGGGAGATAGCCGAAGAGAGCCTCCGTTACCTCAATGTCGCACCCGACAAGCTTATACCACGCGACAATCTGGCAAAAAGGAGTCAGGAGACCCCGCATCAGTCGACGGATTGAAGGCACTCGATGCCCTACTGCCGCACGCATCAAGCCCTGTCAGCGATTGCTGACCATCGGCCCGCTTCCCGCTTGCATACCTTTGGATCCTGCGTGCTGAGGTTTCCGACATAGTCCCGAGACCGGGTGTCCAACGTTTCGAAGCTCGGAGTCGACACAGCATTCACTAGGAGCGAGGAGAACCTATGCAACGAGGCACACAAGCTGTTTTTGGACTGCGGCTCACTAGAAACAAATTCCCAAGTGTTGTGGACCTGTGCTAAGTTCCGGGGCCTTGGTGTATGCTTAGGCCCATCCTTTTGCGGCTCAAAGATCAACCCCTCACTCAAGCCTTGCTCAGGTTTGTCGACGTCGACAGACGTCCTTGCTTCAAGCGCTTTACGCTGCTCCACCGGATGGTCTAAAATGAGAGAAATTAACAAGTCACGACTCTATCGATAGGATACCCAGCACTTTGCTTTACCATATCTTTCAAGGACTGGCGGAATCGATTACGGCCTTTAACGTCGTTCGTTACATCACCTTTCGCAGTATGGCCGCGCTTCTGACGGCCCTGGTGATCAGCTTCATTTTCTCGCCTTGGTTCATCCGGAAGCTGAAGAATCGACAGATCGGTCAGCAGGTGCGAAACGATGGACCTCAGTCTCACTTTTCCAAGGCAGGCACACCGACCATGGGTGGCGGGCTTATCCTGTTTGCGACCCTCCTACCTGCCCTGCTCTGGATGGAGTGGACCAATCCCCACCTGTGGTTGGTCGCTGTGATCACCTTAGGCTACGGTCTGATCGGCTTTACCGACGACTACCTGAAAGTCTCCAAAAAGAATACCAAGGGCCTAGCAGGCAAAAAGAAACTCGCCGGTCAATTCCTGCTCGCAGGTCTCGTCTGCACCGTGTATTTCCTCATTTACCGGAACGGCGAATTGCATTTCCCTTTCTTTAAGTCTTGGGTGATTGATCTCGGTTGGTTCTACATTCCTTTTTCCATGTTCGTGATCGTCGGCGCCAGCAATGCGGTTAACCTCACGGATGGTCTCGATGGTCTAGCCATAGGTCCGGTGATGACGACTGCGGCCTGCTTTGCGGTTCTTTCCTATGTCGGAGGAAACTTTAAATTTGCGGAGTACCTGCAGCTGCATTATCTCCGTGACACAGGCGAACTCGCTATATTCTGCGCCTGTTTGATCGGAGCGGGTATGGGTTTCCTCTGGTACAACACCTATCCTGCACAGGTCTTCATGGGGGACGTCGGTTCTTTGCCGCTGGGTGGCGCTCTTGGAGCGATCGCCGTCTTCACCAAAAATGAGTTTCTGCTGGTGATTGTCGGAGGAATCTTCGTGATCGAGGCTCTGTCCGTCATCACTCAGGTAGCATCCTTCAAACTCACGGGAAAACGCATTTTTCGCATGGCGCCCATCCATCATCACTTCGAACTCAAGGGCTGGCCTGAACCGCGGGTCATCGTCCGATTTTGGATTATCTCCATCATTCTGGCGATCATTGGCCTTATGAGCCTGAAGCTCCGGTAGGAACAGGTTGCACGCGATGATGGGAGGAACACTTTTATGCCCCAGACGACTCTCATACTCGGCGGCGGTCGCTCCGCACTGGGAGCAGCTAAGCTTCTCAAAAAGACCGGCCAAGACGTTCGTGTCTCTGACATCAAAGAAGCTTATCCCGAACAAGCGGAAGCCCTCCGCAGTCTTGGCATTGACTTACTGATCGGTCCTCAGACACCCCAACTGCTTGAGGGCGTGAAGCAGTTGATCGTCAGTCCTGGCTTATCGCCTGAGATTCCGATCCTTCAGGCAGCGCGCCAGCGCAGGATTCCGATTCGGAGTGAAATCGATCTGGCACTCGATCATTTTCGCGGCCAGGTCATCGGTGTGACGGGCACCAACGGCAAATCTACGACCACCACCCTGATCGCCCATATTCTCCAGAAATTGGGGCACAAAGCCTTGGCGAGCGGAAACATCGGTGTGCCTCCGAGCCTTCTGATTGCCGATGGCCAAGCCCCGGATGTCTTTGTTCTCGAGCTTTCTTCCTATCAACTCGATTACTCGAAGCCCATAGCCAATACTGCGAGCCTGTTTATCTCGTTCTCCGAAGATCATATGGAACGACATAGGACTATGGAGCGCTACTTTGCAGCCAAGTGGAAGTTGATCACGGCGACCCGGGCCGAAGGCTTGTGTATTATGCCGCAAACCATAGTCCGGATCGCTCAGACGTACAAAGTCCAGAAGCCGAAGGCTCAACTGGTTCAGATCATCTCCGACGATGAGCGCCCCCTCCGCTTCGCTGATGGACCAATCGTCCACATCAACACTGAACGAGGTGTGGTCGGGGGCGATGGGATCGCAGGACTGCGCGAGCTACCTCCAGACCTGAGCTTCCATAATCAGCTCAACGTAACCGCAGCCTTACTCGCCGTTCAGATCGTCAAGAAAACACCATGGCAGGCATGTGCTCATACCCTTCCCTCCTATTCGTGGCTCGCCTATCGTTTTGAGCGAATAGGCAGTGTCCGGGGACGTCCGGTGTGGAACGATAGCAAGTCAACGAACGTTGAATCCACTCTCGTCGCTCTGAAAAGCATCAAGGAACCCGCGATTCTCCTTCTTGGTGGTTATCCCAAAGGGGAAGCTTTTCACCCGATCGCTGCCTTCAAGGATAAAATCTGCCGTTTGATTGCGTTTGGTGCTGCTGGTGCGCGTATCGCTCAGGATCTTGCTGCGCTCTATCCCATCGTCTATCCTACCTTGAGGGAAGCACTCGAAGCGCTGCCCCAGACGATGCGAGAGGAATCGGCTAGCATCGTTTTTTCTCCGGCCTGTTCAAGCTTCGATGAATTCCAAAACTTCGAAGAGCGGGGTGCATTCTTCAATCTCAAACTTGGACCCTATCTCGATCGATAAGCGGAGGGCTGACTTCCCTCAGCGGATGTCGATACGGAGCTGCCTAGACGACCCTTTCGACCGGGAGTCTGCTCATGCAGCCCGAAGCCTCTTCGCTCATACACCGACGCTGCGGGACGGACTGGCTCAAGGCCACTGAAAAAGTCCTGATAAAAAAACAATTGCCAGAGTTAAGTCTTCTTAATGAGATTACTTTTCTGTCGAAAGCAACGCAGAGACAGGGCTTTTTCAGCAGAATTTAGCTCAGGAGGTCTTATGCAGGCCCAGGTTTCGAATGGACGCTTTTACCGTAACGCCCTGGTTTTTACGGTCCTCCTCCTCACAAGCCTGGGCCTCCTTGTGATCTACACGTCTTCAAGCATCCCGGCCGAAATCCGCTTTGACGACGCTCTTTATTTTGTCCGACGACAGACGATCTTCGCCCTTGTGGGATTCGCCCTGATAGGGATTCTCCAGTGGATTCCCCTGCGCTTCCTGGAACGCCTGACTTTGCCCCTTTTGCTCCTCTGTGCCGCGCTCCTGATCATCACGATGGTCCCTGGGCTCCAGCACAAGGCCAATGGTGCCGCGCGTTGGATCAAGCTCGGTCCCCTTACCTTTCAGCCCGCCGAGCTTGGTAAGCTGGCCTTGATCCTGTTTCTGGCCAAGAACCTGAGCCGCCCTGGTGTACGCATCGATCGATACCCATTGATGATACTCCCCAACCTTGCTGTGCTGGGGATGTTTGCAGCTCTGCTTATGCTCCAACCCGACTTTGGTTCAACCATGGTGTACGCCGCGATCACGATGATGATGCTGTTCGTAGCCGGCCTTCCCTATCGCTACATCTTCATGGCCGCAACTCTGGGTATCATCGGGATAGTGGCGGCGATTCTCCACGCGCCTTACCGACTGGCTCGAATCACGAGCTTCTTGAACCCGTGGGATACGATACAAACGGGTGGGTTTCAAATTGTTCAAAGTTATCTCGGCTTCCACAATGGCGGCTTTTGGGGCGTGGGTCTGGGTGAATCGCGTCAGAAGCTTTTCTTTTTACCTGAGGCCCACACCGACTTTATTCTGTCGGTGATTGGCGAAGAAACTGGGCTTTTGGGAGTCTTTCTCGTTATTTCTTGCTTTGCTTACCTGGCTTGGCTTGGAATCAAAATCACCGCCCTCCAGACTGAGACCTATAGGAAATTCTTGGCCGTCGGACTAAGTTCTTTAATTTCCATTCAAGCTAGCGTAAATATGGGTGTCGCGATGGGTCTGCTCCCCACAAAGGGTATGCCACTGCCTTTCGTCAGCTTTGGCTCCAGCTCTCTCCTCAGCTTTTTGCTGATGGTGGGCATCCTCGCTAAACTTGCCACGAACCCGGACACCAGCTATGCAAAAGGCCCCTCATAAGAGCTTGCACTTCATAGGCATCGGCGGCACCGGCATGAGACCGCTTGCTGAAATCGCCTTGGCCCAGGGATATCAGGTCAGCGGCTCCGACCAAGCGGCCTCCTCCAGTCTACGCTCCTTGCAGGAGCAGGGAGCCCGTATCACCCTCGGCCATAGACGGGAAGCTCTCCCTGATGAGCCTTCGGCTGTGGTTGTCTCGACTGCGATCGGGACCGATAACCCCGAAGTCTTAGCTGCTCAAGAGCGCGGATGGCCGATCCTCCACCGTTCGGAACTGCTCCATACCCTCATGCAGGGCCGAAAGGCGATTTGTGTGAGTGGCACACACGGCAAAACATCGACAACAGCGATGCTCGCTTACATGCTCGAAGCTCTTGGCCAAGAGCCTACCGCCGCAATCGGCGGCGAAATCGTTGGCCGTGACCGCAACGCGTTGGTTGGCAAGGGCCCCTACTTCGTGGCTGAATGCGACGAGTCGGATGGTTCCTTCCTGCGCTATGACCCTTTCATTAGCATCGTGACCAACATCGACCTCGATCACCTTGATTACTACAAGGATCTCGAAGGACTGAAGCGCGGATTCCTGAGTTTTGTCGAAAAGACGTCCGCGGATGGTTGGGCCATTTTCGGCTGGGACAATGCAGCAGCCCGAGAGGTCGCGCACCTCTTTGAGGGTCAACGCCTTAGCTTCGGTACGCGCATAGGGTCCGAGGTTCGAGGTTTGAGTTTCAACTCCAAAGGTAACTCGGCTGCTTATGAAGCTGTCGTCGACAAGCAACTGATTCAAGATACAGCGCCCGTCGTCGGTCGCCATAATCTCCAAAACATACTCTGCTGTTTGGCGGTAGCCTCTGTCTTGGAACTCGATGTTGTTCAAGCGGCAGCAGCATTGCGCTCCTATCCCGGGGTCGGACGTCGGTTCTCGTTGGTCGCCGAAACCGATAGGGTTCGCATCTTCGATGACTATGCTCATAACCCTGGCAAGATTCGCTCCTGCATCGAAGGCGCACGTGAAGCATTCCCGCGCGATGAGTTGATCATCATCTTCCAGCCCCATCGATACTCACGCTTGGAAACCATGTATAATGAAACCATGGGATCTTTTGGAGCGGCTGACGAAGTTTTCGTCTTGCCCGTGTATGCCGCCGGAGAAACCAGTCAGCGCGTGTTTTCACCAGAGAGCATTGCCAAGGACATGAGTATCGCCAGCCAGACAAAGGCACTCGCTTACGATGAAGCGTTGCTTGGCGAACGATTGCTCAATCCCAAGAAAGCCACCGTCCTCATCACGATCGGCGCTGGCGATGTCTGGCGTTTAGGGCTTGAGTGGAAGGACAGGCTTTATGAGCAAAAAGCGCAAGAAGAGAGGACTTCTTCATAGCCAAAGGCCCAAAAGGCGCTGGTCTCTTCTTTCGCGTGTCTGGAAACCTTTTCTCTTCGGCTTCGTCGCTATGAGCTTCGGCCTTGCCTTGGTGTGGAGTGTGCGTTATCTCGCGAGTGAACACGGACTCTTCTATCGAAGCGATGAACGCCCTCAGCTCGCCATCATCACGGGCCTCACTCCTGAAGAGCAGGCCCGAGTGCTCAAAGCCTATCAGCAGCTGCCGGCCGTCACCCCAAAAGTTATGAAAGGCCTGGCGATTGAACTGCATCAACAGATGGGCCTCCGACGCATCGATCTCATACAAACAGCGCCAAACCGTGTAGCCATTGCCACCCATCCTTTCATCGCGAGCCTTGTTGTGGAGCTGGATCGCCTCCGCTTTGTGACGGAGGATGGCATCGTTTTTGGTCAATTGACGCCCGAGGAGGCGGCTACACTTCCGGTGCTACGCGGTCTGGATCGGAAGGCTCCCTTGATTCGTACCGCCAATGGCACTTTTGTTCCAAGCGCCGGTCAGCAGCGGCCAATCGAAGAGGCTCTGCTCGCTATCAAAGAAGGAAAAGACTATAATATTACTTATCGTACCCTCACTTATGATGACTTTCGCGGACTCAGTGGTGAGCTGGTTGAACCTTCATACCGCATCACCCTGGGCTTTAGGCCCTTTGAAAGCAAATATCTCAAACTCGATAAGATCCTGACGAGCCTCAAGCAGCGAGGTTTGACCTCAGCCACTATCGAACTCGACTATAAAGGCAAAGCCTTTGTCAAAGAGAGTGTACTCTAAGTAAGTAGGAAGCGGACGTGCAGTCAAAGAACCTTTTTGCCCTGGATCTCGGGACAACCAAATTCTGCATCGCTGCCTTGCTCTGGCGAGACGGCAACCCGCGCCTTGAGATCGTCGACGTTCCAGCCGAAGGTATGCACCGAGGTATGGTCGCCGACTTCTCCAAGGCCGAGCGCTGCCTTAAAGAGCTGATCGAGAAAGCAGAAAAGCAAATGGACGTCTTGATGGATAGGATCATCGTCGGTGTCGCTGGCTCACACTTGCGGAGTCATATGGCTGAGCACGTGATCCCCCTGAACAGACAGTCCTGTCACCCCACTCACCTCAAACGCCTAGCCGAAGAGGTGGAAGCCCAGGCTGAGGCTCCCTTCCGTGAGCTTTTGCACTGTGTTCCCATCAGCTACAAAATCGACCAACGAGAAGAAATCGATAACCCTCTCGGTTTCTCAGGGGCACACCTACACGGACGATACTTCATCATTGACTCGGACAAGGATTACCTTAAGGACGTCATTCGCATCTGCAACAATAACGGACTCGAAGTCCATCGTCTGTATTCAGAGCCCTTCGCATCGGCTTCAGTATCGGTTGATGACGAGGCCAAACGTCTCGGGCTCGCCATTGCCGATATTGGAGGCGGTACCACTGATGGTATCGTCTTCCAAAACGGCAAGCCAGTCGATGCTTTTACGATCAACATCGCTGGCTCCATGATGACCAAGGACCTCGCGGTCGGACTGGGGCTGCCATTGGCGGAGGCCGAGCGGATCAAGCATCAGTGGGGTCTGGCCTACTACACACAAACCAAGGATCTTCGTCAGCAACTGGATCCTATGGCAAAAAAAGTCTTCGTTATCCTTGGTTCTAGGATTCACGAATTGGGCTCTCATTTGGCAAACCAGTTAAAAGATTATAAAGGTCAACTTGGAGCAGGTCTGCTATTGACCGGCGGCGGATCGCAAGTTTCCGGAATTGCTCCTTTTCTTGCAGATCGTTTCAAAGTTCGAGTTGGCGTTCAACCGCCCCAAATTGCCCTTGCAGGGGACTCTGAGCTCACGTTAAACACGCGCTTTGCGACAGCGGCGGGTCTCATCAATCTGGAGCTCGGCCGCATGCGCCAGCACCGGAATCAGACTGGCTCCTGGTCTCGTCGCTACATCGATCAGTTCGTCAACTGGATCCGTGAACTCTCCTGAACGCTCTGAAGTCAAAAAATTGACACGGAAGCTGCTTCGTTCTTATAATTTTTCTAAGTCCAATCGAAGACGATCAGCAAAAATCCCCTCGCGTCGTGAAGGAGAGACAGTCATGGCTCTTGACCAGGAACATTTTGTGCCGCCCGGAGCAAACATCAAGGTGATCGGGATTGGTGGCGGAGGTGGAAATGCTATCAACACCATGATCCGAACGAGCATCGAAGGCGTTGACTTCATCGCTGCCAACACCGATGTTCAAGCGCTCCGCTTTTCTCTCGCTGAACGCAAGATTCAAATCGGCAAAGAACTTACCCGGGGACTCGGCGCTGGGGCTGATCCTGACATTGGCCGTGATGCCATGCTTGAAGACCGCCATGCCATCACAGAAGCTATTGCAGGGGCTCACATGGTGTTCATCACCGCAGGCATGGGTGGTGGCACAGGGACGGGTGGCGCCGCCATCGCGGCTCAAATCGCACGTGAATTGGGTGCCCTGACGGTCGCCGTCGTCACCAAGCCCTTTGCCTTCGAAGGCAAGCGACGCATGAAGTTTGCCGAGGAGGGCATCCGGCGGCTCGAGGAAAGTGTAGATACGCTGATTACGATCCCCAATCAGCGTCTGCTTGAGATCGCTTCGCCGGATCTGAGTATGATCGACGCCTTTCGCATGGCCGATAACGTGCTGGTGAATGCGGTGAAGGGTATCTCCGACATCATCAATATTCCAGGGCAGATCAACGTTGACTTTGCTGACGTGAAAACCGTCATGTCCTCGATGGGCCTGGCACTGATGGGGATTGGGATTGGTGAGGGTCCGAATCGTGCTCAGGAAGCGGCTCAAAGGGCCATTTCCTCGCCACTGCTCGAAGATATCAGCATTGAAGGGGCGACCGGCATTCTGATCAATATCACAGCCGGCGAAAATCTCTCGATTCTGGAAGTGAACGTGGCTTGCTCGATCATCCAGGAAGCCGCACATGAAGACGCTAACATCATCTTCGGGACGGTGATCGACGAAAATGTCGGTCAGCAACTTCGGGTCACGGTGATCGCCACCGGCTTCTCTAGTCGCGATCTCGATCAGGCGCGCGAACATAACCTGCGAACCAAGCGCGGTCTTTATCTTCCCAAGACGATGCCTATGCCGAGCTATAAGGCCGAAGTCCAGCGCACCACGGAAGCTCGACGTGAAGAGCGTGTGGTCGGGGCTCAGCCACCACTTGATGCCTTCAGCATGCCGGTCGAAAGTCGCCATGTCGAAGCCAAACCAAGACTAGAAGAAAGCCTCGCTCGGATGACTCTTGAAAACAGCGAGCGCATACGAACAGCTGCTGTTGAACCCGAGCGGGAATTACGTATCGAGGGGGCTACTGCAGCACCCATCCGCCAGGAAAAAGAACTCTTGACTGACACCTTCGTGACCGAACCCTTCGTCGAGCCTCATCTTCCACTCGCTGACGAAATGGATCGCAAAATCGACGAGGCGTTGAAAATAGCAGAACAGCTGAGCAAAGGCCATAGCCACGCTCAGGAAGAGGAGGATCTTGATATTCCGTCCTTCCTGAGAAAATCAAGCAAGGATTTATCTTTGTCTTAAGATGCAGGAAAGCCGCTCCCTCGGAGCGGCTTTTTCGCTTATTCTCGAATCAATGCTGCGTCGGCGTCCCCGTCATGCTCTCTTGAAAGCGAGGCCGGCTGGGGGGCAGCGTATCGAGGAGAGGATTATTGATTTCCGCGGCACGATCCCGTCGGTGCCCGATCGTGAGAAGATCGCGCAGCACCGGGGTGCTAAGCTCCTGACGCCTCTGGATCCGCTCGAACACTGGAGTGAGAGCTTGCCCCAACAAGCCAGTCAGAGCCCAGTGGGTACCCTTGCCTATCCCCTGGGATACCAGCCGAAACACATCTTCAATGGGTAGATTTTCGCCTGGAGCTAATTCAATGAGCTGGGCTGCTTCTTCGAGGCGAACTTCAGATAGTTTAATCAGAATCTCACTCAGATCATCCACGTGCAACAGTCCAAGCTTTTCACGGTACCGTGGTACCGGATAAAACCAGGGAAAGTGCATCAAGCGAGAGACTGCTGCCACCAGGCGATCCCGATTGATGATATCACCAAAGACGAGGGGCGAGCGAACGATGATTTTCTCGGGAATCCGTGAATTGAGTATCACGGCTTCCGCATAATACTTCTCCTGCAAATACCACGATTGAGCCTGACGAGAGGCTCCCAAGGCACTTAAAAAGATAATCCTTCGTGTTCCAGATTCTTCCATGGCCTGAACGAGGTTTTTGACCATAGTCATATTCCGACTATCCTGCCGAGGACCTTCCGAAGGCCAAAAGTTTTCCTCCCAATGGCTCAAAAAAGATTGAGACCAGGCTAGGTGGATCACACAGCGCGCATGGCGAAGGCTCGAGCTCATATGGCCGGGCTGCATCATATCGGCAAACACGGGTAAAATATGGGCAAGCGGATCAGGAAGACGGGCATGGTAAAGGCTCACTGCGGGACGTCCCTGATCAGCAAGGTGCCGCATCAAATTCTTACCGACGAATCCTGCTGAACCGGCTACGAGTAAGCTTTCGCTCTCCGCTCCTTTGCGTGTCGTCACCTGTCACCTCCCGCAATACGCTTCAAGTCAGGATATCATAGACCGCGAGGGTCTGGTTAGCGACCTCTTCCCAACTGAGAAAATGCTGGGCATGAGCGCGAGCTCGTGAAGACCACAGTTCATACTGGGCACTGAGCTCTTCGATCGCGCGAACCCAGAGCTCGGGACCTGCCTCACGTTCGAGGCCAAACCCTCCGGAATCGACAACTTCGTCAATACCGCTACCCTTCACGTAAACGACGGGCCGCCCTCTCGCGAGAGCTGACGCAGCCGGGAGACAGTAGCCCTCCCAACGGCTGGGATGAACGTAAATTCCAGCCTCCTCCTCCACCCGATCTAGCTCGATCTGGCTGAGCCCCTTCAGAATACGCAAGCGATGCTGGAGGGATCCCGCAGATCGGTGGAGTCGATCAATCCCGTGGGCATCAGTCACTAGATCCCAGTGAAACTGGGGTGGAAGCTGCTCCAAAATTCTAGGGATCAGCTCCAACTGTTTGTACGCCTCTCCGCGCGCAATCGTCAGAAGACGCTGTGGCAAGGGGTTAGCCAGAACGGGAGGGAAGGATCTTTGACAGCCGTTCGGTATCGTCACGATCTTTCCGCGAGCCTGGGGGAAGAGTTCTTCCAGGGTGGATCGCGTCCACGCCGAAACCGTGATAATCGCATCAGCCCGCTCCAGGGCCCGAGGCATCTGCCAGCGGAGAAAAGCAGCAAGATAGGAGGACACGGCCCGCGGCTCAAGCAAGGGAATGAGATCGTGAACCGTAAGAACGGTCCTTATCCCATCACTTCGATAGTATCGGGGGATATTGTAGTTACTGAGCCCATGCACAACACAAGCCCGACCTCCTGAACGGGACGAGAGCCACGATCGAAGCTGCCGCCCAGCTGTCCAGAGCGCATAAGGCTTAAGCCGTTGCCACTTCTGCTGCACGGACGGCACGGACGACGCGAGCTGTGTTCGCCACACGGAATCAATACAGGGATGAGAGGGCAAAACCTGCGGAACGATGCCCCGTCTGCCAAGAGCCTCGTTTAAACTGTATGCATGATGACCGACGCCGGAATGTAAGGACTGGAGTCCGATGCTATCCCAGATGAGGGCTTTAGGTTCCTGCACGTTGCGGCTTTCCATCTTTGAGGGGGATACCTCCGGATGATAGTAGGCCGCAACCCGCAGAAGCAAGACAAGAATCAGAAGTTTCGGGCAAGCTTGGCCATCGCTTCCGCAATCAAAAGTCGCATATCAGCGCGACGAAGCGAGCGATTGGCGCGATCGATATCAACGTCCGCCCTGAGAGCAGCCAGGCGCTCGGCCGCCCGCTTCCGGGCATCCTGGGCGCGTTGAATATCGATCTCGTGCGCACGTTCGATCACATCAGCTAGTACAACAACTTTGTTGTGATCGACTTCCACGTAGCCGCCCGAGATGAAGTAAGTCTCTGGGCCCGCACCGCCCGGGAGCCGCACAGTCACTTCCCCGATATCGAGTTCGGCGATCATGGCAGCGTGATCCGGAAGGATGGTCATATAACCTGCAGTGCCGGGCAGGATCACCGCCGTCACCGTCTGGGAAACCAGCTGGCGCGATGGCGACAGAACTTTCAGCTCAAATTTGCCGGCCATAAATCTCGGTCCTTACTGAGTTTTCTTGGATTTCTCGATCACTTCCTCGATCGTACCCACGTAGAGGAACGCTTGCTCGGGAATGTGGTCATACTCGCCATCGCAGATGCCTTTGAAGCCTTTGATGGTGTCTTCTCTTTTGACATATTTACCGGGGTTACCAGTGAACTGTTCAGCCACCGTGAAAGGCTGGCTCATGAAACGTTGAATCTTCCGAGCACGGGCCACGATCAGCTTGTCGTCTTCGGAGAGCTCGTCCATACCGAGGATTGCGATGATGTCGAGCAATTCCTTATAGCGGTTCAGGATAGCCTGAACGCGGCGAGCCGTGTTGTAGTGCTCTTCACCGACGATGAGTGGATCGAGGATACGCGAGTTCGAACCGAGCGGATCCACCGCCGGATAGATCCCCAACTCCGCAATTTGCCGTGACAAGACGGTCGAAGCATCCAAGTGAGCAAAAGTTGTGGCTGGGGCCGGGTCCGTATAGTCATCCGCAGGTACGTAGACAGCCTGAACCGAGGTGATCGATCCGTTCTTCGTTGTCGTGATGCGTTCCTGCAGCTCACCCATCTCTGAGGCCAAAGTCGGCTGGTAACCTACGGCTGAAGGAATACGGCCGAGCAGCGCCGACACTTCTGAACCTGCCTGAGTGAAGCGGAAGATGTTATCGATAAAGAGCAGTACGTCTTGGTTTTCTTCGTCGCGGAAGTACTCAGCGATCGACAGAGCGCTCAAGGCCACCCGTGCCCGGGCTCCTGGCGGCTCGTTCATCTGACCATAAACCAGTGCTGTCTTGCCCAAAACGCCGGAGTCTTTCATCTCGTGGTAAAGATCGTTTCCTTCACGAGTCCGCTCTCCGACACCCCCGAACACCGAGAAACCACCGTGGTGGGTCGCTACGTTGTTGATCAGCTCGAGAATCAGAACGGTTTTGCCGACGCCGGCGCCGCCGAACAAGCCGATCTTACCGCCCTTGGCGTAAGGAGCGATCAGGTCAACGACCTTGATGCCTGTTTCCAGAACTTCCGTCTGGGTCGACAGCTGGGTGAAATCTGGAGCATCCCGGTGAATCCGATAGCGCTTGTCGGCCTTAACCGGACCGGCTTCGTCCACAGGATCGCCAACCACGTTCAGGATACGACCAAGAGCCGCCTTGCCGACCGGGACCGTAATCTGATCGCCCGTGTCGCGAACGGGAAGGCCACGCGTGAGACCTTCCGTGCTATCCATCGCGATCGTGCGAACGACGTTTTGTCCCAGATGCTGTGCAACTTCGAGCACCAGGTTCTCTTGTTCCTTATTGATCAGCGGGTTGGTAAGCTTCAAAGCGTTGTAAATGGGAGGCAGAACCCCGGATGGAAACTCTACGTCAACCACAGGTCCCATGACCTGTACAATCGTTCCCGTTTGCATGCTATCTCCTTGAAATATAGCCTATTTGTTTCTTGTTCAGAGAGCTTCGGCACCGCTGATGATCTCGATCAGCTCTTTGGTGATCGCAGCCTGACGGGCTCGGTTGTACTGAAGCGTCAGCTTTCTTATCACTTCCTTGGCGTTGTTGGTGGCCGAATCCATTGCCGTCATTCTCGCGCCATGCTCGGAAGCTGTCGCGCTCAGCAAGGCCGTCAGGGTCGTGCTGACAACCTTGCGTTCCAAAAGCTTGTCCAAGACCTCTTCAAGTGCAGGTTCGACTATGACTTCGACCCTCTGATCCTTGCCCTTCTTGGGCATAGGCAGCGGGACCGGTAGCAACTGGTCGATCGTGGGCACCTGATCCAAAGCCGACTTGAAATAGGGATAAAGAATATAGACGCGATCGTAGCTGCCCGAGAGAAAATGAGTCAATGCGGCCTGCACCAACTCACGGGCGGTATCGATGTTGCCCTTTTCGAGGACACGCTCTTTCTCGCCAACCAACTTGAGTTTGGCTTTGCGCCCGAAGAGAGCTGATCGGCGACCACAGGCATATAGCTCACACGCTACGCCATGCTGATTTTTCTCAGCAATGAACGACTGAGCCTTTTTGATTAGGTTTGAGTTCAGGCCGCCACACAAGCCACGATCAGTGGCCAGCATGACGAGAAGAACACGCTTCTCTTCCTGACTGCGCAGAAGGGGCGACTGAAGCTCCGCCTGTCCTGCCAAGAGCTTCTCGACCACTTGGTCGAGAGCGCGCGCATAAGGACGGGCAGCTTCCGCAGCATGGCTCGCGCGAGCAAACTTGGCTGCAGACACAAGCTTCATCGCGTTCGTAATCTTCTGCGTGCTTTTCACGCTTCCGATACGCCGCTTGATGTCCTTCAGGTTAGCCATTTGCCTGATATCCCTTCTCGAAAGAAGTGATCGCCGCTTTGAGGTCCCCTTCGACATCAGCCAGCTTAGCCCGCTGCTCGATCTTATCGATCAGCGCCTTGTAGTTACTCCGGAGGTGCGAAATGAAGCCCTGCTCCCAACTGCGGAGTTGTTTGACTTCAAACTTATCGAGGTAGCCTTTGGTACCCGCGTAAAGGATGGCCACCTGGATCCCAACCTCGAGAGGAGCGTACTGGTTTTGCTTCAAAAGCTCCGTCAGACGCGCACCGCGACTCAGGGTCTTTTGAGTGGAAGCATCAAGATCGGAACCAAACTGAGCAAAAGCTGCGAGTTCCCGGTACTGAGCAAGTTCGAGACGGAGAGTACCCGCAACGGCCTTCATGCCTGGCACCTGAGCAGCACCACCAACCCGCGATACCGACAAACCGGCGTTGATCGCCGGGCGGACACCGCTGTGGAAGAGATCCGCTTCCAGGAAGATCTGACCATCGGTGATGGAGATCACGTTGGTTGGGATATAGGCTGAGATATCACCCGCTTGAGTCTCGATCACGGGGAAAGCTGTCAGCGATCCAGCGCCTAGCTCGTCATTGAGCTTGGAGGCCCGCTCGAGCAGACGGCTATGGAGATAGAAAACGTCGCCGGGATACGCTTCGCGACCGGGAGGACGACGGAGCAGCAGGGACAATTCCCGGTAGGCCGCTGCTTGCTTACTCAAGTCGTCGTAAAAAATGACTGCATGACGGCCGCTGTCGCGGAAGAATTCCGCCATCCGGCAGCCTGAGTATGGCGCCAAAAACTGCATAGGGGCAGGATCCAGAGCCGAAGCTGTGACGACGATGGTATAATCCATCGCACCGCCGCGTTTCAGACGATCCACAACCTGTGCTACAGTCGAAGCCTTTTGGCCGATTGCGACATAAACACAGATAACCCCCTTGCCTTTTTGGTTCAGGATTGTATCGACACAAACAGTGGTCTTTCCTGTCTGACGGTCGCCAATAATGAGCTCCCGCTGGCCACGTCCGATGGGAACCATGGCGTCGATCGCTTTAAGACCTGTTTGCAGCGGTTCATGGACCGACTTCCGGGCGATGATGCCAGGTGCTTTGACCTCGACGACACCGAGCGTAGTCGATTGCAGCGGGCCTTGACCGTCGACGGGCTCGCCAAGCGCGTTCACAACACGACCGATCAGTCCTTCGCCAACCGGAACGGAGTTGATTTCCTTGGTTCGGTTGACCTGCTCGCCTTCTTTGATGTCTTGGTAGTGACCAAGGACGGCAACACCGACGTTGTCCTCTTCGAGGTTCAAAACAACACCGCGCGACCCGCTTGCAAACTGGACGAGTTCGCCAGCCATGACCTTATCCAAACCATAGATACGGGCAATACCGTCACCTACGGAGAGCACGGTCCCTGTCTCTTGAAGTTCGACCTTCTGGTCGAAGTTCTTGATACGGTCGCTTATGATCTTACTAACTTCGTCTACACGGATCTTTTCCATGGTCGTGACGTTCTCCTTAGCTGACGGCTATATGAGTCATTTTTTCTAGTTTGTGGCGGAGGCTCATATCGAGAACGCTGTTCTCAATGCGGATGACAAAGCCACCCAAAATGGACTTATCGATCAGACTGGACAGAACAACCTTCTTGCCCAGCATGCTCTCAAGCTGCCCTCTGATGGCAGTGAGATCTTCCGCCTCGAGAGTGACGGCTGAGGTTACACTCGCCGACACGACACCGCGGGCGGCTTGCAAACGTCTGCGAAAGGCTTTAGCGACGGCAGGTAGGATACCGGCGCGACGATTGTCGACGATCACTTTTAAAAACTTGCTCAACACGACATCCGCATGGAGTTGCTGGACAGCATGTTCAAAAACAGCCTCCAGAACGGAGGCTGGAACCACCGGGCTCGAAAGCAACTTTTTTACTTCTTTGTCGTCGAAGAGCCGGGCAATCTCTTCCAGATTATCGGCTATCGAATCACACAACGTCTCCTGGCCCTGGGTCAGAGTCAGAAGTGCAGAAGCATACCGATTGGCGATTTTTTCAGCACTCACGAGCGCACCTCCGAAGGAACCTGACTCAAGCTAGCCAGACTCTGCTTGACAACTTTCTGATGCCGACCCGCGTCAAGGGACTTCTCGACTTGGTCGATCGTATGCGCCTTGACCTGAACGAGGATCTCTCGCTGGAGCTCGACCTTGGCAGCAGCTACTTCTGCCTCGGCGATCCGACGGGCCTCACGACGGAGGTGTTCCGCCAATTGTTCTGCGCTCGATTGGATGGCTTGTGCCTCCAGATCAGCTGCGGCACGCCCCTTTGATGTCAAAGAAGCGATTTCCTGGTCCAGCTGAGCCAAACGCGCCTGAAGCTCTTGGTGGCGACGCTCTGCCTCTTCCTTTGCCTCGTTGGCTTTTTGCACTCGCTCGTTAAAGCTCTGGCGACGAGCTGCAAGGATGGTCAAGATCGGCTTCTTGAAGAGAAGGTATGCTAGCACCAAAAAGACGATCCAGTTGATGTAAGGGAACAGGAAACTGCCTAGGAAATCAAAATTTTCCACAGAACCACCTCGTCACAAGAGGGCGGGTTATCACGCTGGAACGATCCGGTCGACCAGTTGCTGCGAGAGATTGCGGACCAGATCCGGAATTCTACGGCGCTGCTCCACCAGCTCACGGGCCAGGTCGGTTCGGACATGATTGACGATTTCGTTTGCATCGCGGGTGGCGACAGCCAAAACTTCATCCCGCTTCTGCTTGGCGACTAGCAAAGTGTTTTCCCGATACAGACGAACCTCCGCAGCAGCCTCCTGCAAACGGCGACTGATCGTATCCAAGGCCTTTGCGTTGTCCTGGTCGAGCTGAGCAGCCAAGGATTGACTGCCAATCGTCAGTTTGCTGCGCGCCTCGAGACTCTCGAGATAAGGCTCAAGCAGCAGTTTTTTTACAACGAAGAAATTGGCGAGGAAGATGCCTGCCTCTATGACCATAATCGTGGGGTTGGGCACCAAGTTAAGAGAGGACATCTCGGGAATAACCTCATCGTGCTTAGGAGAGAGTTGCCTTGAACCAAGGGAACCCCTAAATACCTTATAATGGTCCTTTTCTCAAGAAAGGATTTGTAATAGCCGGTTTTTTCTGTAAGGCCAAAAACCCGATGCAAGCTCGATTTGCCGGGATTGAGCTTCTCATCGTGGCCTTAAAAAGCCCCTCCACCGATAAGTTGAAGGATGCGTTCGAGTTCTGCAGGTGAAAAGTAAGAAATCTCAATCCGCCCGCGACTGCCGCTGCCCTGCAATTTGACCTTCGTCCGAAGATGGCTGCGCAAGGTGTCAGCCAGATAATCGAGATCAGCATGAGAGGACGGACGCTCCCGCTCTGCTTCTGGACTGCCATCCTGTCGCCTCATCCGTTTGACTAATTGCTCGGTTTGGCGGACGTTAAGCTTTTTGTTCAGGACGATATCACGGGCCTTGAGGATGAGAACCTTGTCTTCGAGAGCCAAGAGTGTTCGACCGTGGCCCATGCTCAACTTGTCGTTCATAAGGTCATCTTGAACCTCTTGGGGCAAGGTCAAGATACGAAGGAGGTTGGTAATCGTGGTTCGATCCTTACCGACCTTTCTCGCACAGTCATCTTGGGTTAAGCCATAGTCCTTAATCAGAAGCGCGTAGGCCTCAGCTTCTTCGATGACGTTGAGGTTGGACCGCTGCACGTTCTCGATGATGGCCAGCCGCAGCATGTCTTCGGGTGTCGCTTCCTTCACGATCACCGGCACGCGCGCAAAACCCGCCATTTGAGAAGCTCGCCAGCGACGTTCACCCGCAATGATCATAAAGCCATCGGCGTCCTTAGACACGACGAGAGGCTGGATCACTCCATCCTGCTTTAAGCTTTGAGCGAGCGAGATCAGGTCGGCATCCTTAAAGATCTTGCGAGGCTGCCGTGGGTTGGGATGGATGCGGGTCACATCCACCTCGATCACGTTCTGCAAGGCCGTGACTCCAGCCTCTTGCGGCGGAACACTAGCTGAGGCCGGCAATTCCTCCCCCTCTAGACCCAAAAGTGAACCGAGGCCTTTTCCGAGCGCTTCGCGTTTCGGTGTATTACGAGTCGACTTCATGTCTGTCATATTTGGGAGTCCTTTAACTTAGGCTGGGCTGCTCGTCCTTCGGACGGCGACGACGACGTGAGCTGTTTTGGGATTCTGCGATGGGGAAGTATCGTGCCAAGAGTTCCTGGGAGAACTCCCAGTATGCCTGAGATCCGGCCGAGGCCTTGTCGTAGACGATAGCTGGCTGACCGTGCGAAGGTGCTTCCGATAAGCGAACATTGCGAGGAATCACCGCCTTGAATACCTCTCCAGGAAAATGCCGTCGAATCTCTTCTTCCACCTGGCTGCTTAGATTGTTCCTGCGATCGAACATGGTGAGGAGAATGCCCTCACGTTCGAGCTTAGGATTCAGCCGTTTTTTAATGAGGCCGGTGGTCTTCACTAACTGGGAGAGACCCTCCATCGCATAGTACTCCGACTGTAGTGGGATTAAGACGGAATCAGCTGCTGTTAGAGCATTCACCGTCACCAGACCGAGTGTCGGAGGGGTGTCGATAATGATGAAATCAAAACTCTCCCTCATTCTATCGACAGCCTCTTTAAGCCGGTGCTCACGAGCAAATGCCGAAACCAATTCGAGCTCTGCACCAGCTAAGTCCTGTTTCGCAGGCGCAAACATCAAATGTTCGATCTGCGTTGGAAGGATGATATCAGCCAAAGACACATCGTCAATAAGGACATGATACATATTCCGATCGAAATTCTGCGGGTAGATACCAAGACCGCTACCCGCATTGGCTTGGGGATCGAGATCGATGAGAAGCACTCGCCGCTGACTGCTCGCAAGACAGCTAGCAAGATTGACAGCGGTGGTCGTCTTTCCCACTCCACCCTTTTGGTTTGAGATCGCAATAACCCTTGCCACGTAGATCCTCACATCCTGTTCGAGAGAAGAGTAAGCGTTGCCGAAGCCGCATCAGGTAAGAAGAGTTTTCTAGCACGAAGAACGGTTGGGTTTCACGTGAAACATCGGTAAAGCGGCCATGGTTTTGCGCGTTCGTGGGAGTGATGTGTTTTTATGGCTGCTCCATAGAGTCTCTATGACATATTTGTCCCCTTTGGAACCCGTAACATACTCTTTGTGTTTCACGTAGAACATGCCCCCAGAAGCAACACCAATGTTTCACGTGGAACATACCCCCAGAAGCAACACCAATGTTTCACGTGGAACATGCCCCCAGAAGCAACACCAATATTTGTCCCCTTTGGAACCCGTAACATACTCCTTGTGTTTCACGTGAAACATACCCTCAGAAGCAACACCGATGTTTCACGTGGAACATATCCCGGAAGCATCTCTGACGTTTCACGTAGAACATGCCCCCAGAAGCAACACCAATGTTTCACGTAGAACATGCCCCCAGAAGCAACACCAATGTTTCACGTAGAACATGCCCCCAGAAGCAACACCAATGTTTCACGTGGAACATGCCCCCAGAAGCAACACCGATGTTTCACGTGGAACATACCCCCCAGAAGCAACATCGATGTTTCACGTGGAACATACCCCCAGAAGCAACATCGATGTTTCACGTGGAACATACCCCCAGAAGCAACACCGAAGTTTCACGTGGAACATACCCCCAAGAAGCAACACCGATGTTTCACGTGGAACATACCCCCAAGAAGCAACACCGATGTTTCACGTGGAACATACCCCCAGAAGCAACATCGATGTTTCACGTGGAACATACCCCCAAAAACCAACACCGATGTTTCCCGTGGAACATTTCCCCTAGAACAGCGCATCATGTTTCATGTGGAACATACTCCCAAGAAGCAACACCGATGTTTCACGTGGAACATACCCCCAAGAAGCAACACCGATGTTTCACGTGGAACATACCCCCAAAAACCAACACCGATGTTTCACGTGGAACATACCCAGCAAGCATCACTGATGTTTCACGTGGAACACACCATTGAAGCATCACCCCTGTTTCACCTAAAGCAACATCTCTCGTTAACGTATCAATACCTACGTTTCACGTGGAACAGGTCCCCTGAAACATCACACACGTGTCCCCTAAAGCAACACCCCATGTTTCACGTGAAACATACCCCGGAAGCATCACCCGTATTTCCCTTGGCAGATACCCCTAAATACCCCTCGTTTCCCGTGGAACGCATCCACTAAATCACGCCTCCTCATTTCGCATAGAACTTTTCCCTTCACTGGGAACGTAGGCCTCAGAGAGGACACTGTCTTTCGGCTCTAACACGCCATTCCATGCCGCTCTATGCTCCACGTGGAACACTCCTCCCAGATAAGACTCCCTGTTTCACGCCGAAGACTGCAATCCTAGAAGAAACCTCAACGTTCCACGTGGAACCTGCCACCCCACTGCTGAATCAATCAAAGTCTTTAACAGACTGCTCATCGCAGAAATGTCTGGGCAAGTATCCGAGGTGTGATTCCCGAGGGACCTCGAGAAGCCAAGTTTTTACGGAATGATGAATTTTTGCTGTTTTGACCATCAAGGCTAGCTTCGAGCTCTCTTGGCAGTACGGACCTAAGTTACTGAAAAAATCTTCTGATTGGATTTTTTGAACGAAATTCCCAAACTGCTTTTTGATCTCAGCAGCAGCAAAACTAATTGCTCTTAAGGAAGGCGATGTCTCAATTTGCAATAACACCAGCTTCTAGCCGACCCCGGATCCACTGATTGGCCAAGGACCTTTTAGCAAGAAGCCGTGCTAAGAGCCGGAGCCGGACTTTAGCAAGCCCTCTCCCTCAACCTTCGCGGCCGTCGGATACCCCACTGTCACCTCTGAGCATCGATCTTCCGTTTTTTTACAACAGATGTTCCACGTGAAACATAAGCTTCGTTCGCACGGATCTAGAGAGTTCTGATGTTGAGGTCTGCATGCCTGATCAGCTGGAATTCCGAACGTCGAAAGAATTCACTCCTTCCCACTCGCTCTAGGAAAAACTCTCTAGACTCACTTTTCTGCGAACTATCACAAAACATGACGTCCTCAAATCTATCGCTGCTTTCTCACTCCCCCACGCTCGAAACTTTGGTTTTAGAACGGTGGAGGAAAGCTTCTGTGAGGAGAGAGGATTCCAAGTCTTTTTTGATTCTGCTGAGGACAGAATATGACAAGACATTTTCGACAGGAACTAAGGTGGTTTTTCGTAGCAGAAAACGGGAGAGGTAGAAGAACTTTTTTTTAATCCTTGGGTTTTTTGCAACCGGAAAAGACATTCGAAAACAACTGATATGCCTCTTACAATAGGAGATTCGGACGCTGCGTTTGGAAGAAAACTTTGCGGCAGCTTGCAATTGCAAGACCATTTTTAGATTGCTGCAGTAAGTTCAAGAAAAGACGATGAATCTTGATTTTTTCTGCTCTTTTCATGTCTCAAATGTACGGTTTTTTACTGCTATTTTTTTTACTGAGGCATATCCCATAAATCCATCAAGCAGATTGAGGCGCAATATTCCTTAAAAGTAATGAATTTTAAAAAATTGTTACCTTGAGACATGAGCGATTGCAGTTACTTTCAGCAAGTATCGACAAAAATTTCTGAAAGACAGGCTGTCTGTCGGTTTAAACCTCTGTTTAGCTTCTGAAACATCAGTAGAATCCGCACGATAGAGACGAGAATTTTGGAGCAAGGCTGGCCTGGAAAAAGGACAAGGCAGGAAGACGGAATAGCCCCCAAAAGCAAAAGCGAATGTTTCACGTGAAACATTCGCTTTATGTCATTTTGACTGATTTACTTTTGAATTAGAACTTGTTGGAGAGCAAGAAGGCGATAATGAAGCCCATGATGGCTTGGAACTCGATCAGCGCCAGGGCGATGATCATCGGGGTAAACACTTTGTCAGCCGAGGTTGGATTGCGGGCGATACCTGACAGAGCTGAATCTGCAGCCCGTCCTTGAGCCAGCGTTCCACCGAGAGCGGCGAGGCCGATAGCGAGTGCCGAACCGATGGCAACGAGCCCAGCAGAACTCGAAACGCCTGCTTCACCCTGTGCAAAGGCCATAGAGCTGACGACGAGTCCGCCAAGAACCGCTAGGAAATTACCGAACTTACGCTTCATAGGTTACCCCGTAACGAAAAAGAGAGAGTTAATGATCATGGGAAATCGCCATGGATATATAGATGCCGCTGAGCAATGTGAATACGAAGCTTTGCAGACACGCTACCAGGAGTCCAAAAAAGAGCAAAAACGAAGGCAGAACAAGCTTGGTCAGTCCGGTGAATACCGCGAGGACCAAGTGATCACCGAAAATGTTTCCGTAAAGACGCAGGGACAAGGACACAGGCCGAGCTAGCATACCCACGGCCTCGATCAGAAAGATGATGGGCATCATGACCACGATCGGACCCGCGTAAGTTCTCAGATACCCGAAGAAGCCATGCTCCTTGATACCAGCTATGTTGAAAACCAGGAAAACAAACAAACCCAAGACCAAGTTAGTGTTGATACTTTCGGTAGCGGGAGTGAAGCCCGGCACGAGGCCCGAGAGATTGCTGATCAGGATAAAGAGGAACAGACCGAACAGCACGGGCAAGAATGGTCGCGAACGTTCGGCACCGATGACATTGGTGGCGAGATCGTGGACGAAGTCCATGATCAGATCGACCACGCCCCGAACGCTAAACCGCCCTGCTGGCGCGACGTCTCGGCCTGCTCGGCGGACGGCAGCTCGGTAACTGAGGCCCAGAAAAAGAGTCACGACAAAGGTCAGCACCGAACCCAATAACGGCTTCAGCTCCTCGATGGTATGGGGATCGGTAATCCCGACCGCCTTCAAAATGAGGCTATAGTAATTAATGATCGGTGCTCCACCACCGCCAGCAGCTAAGCCAAGGGAGCTCCAGCCTAGGATCGTCGCAAGTGTGAGGACTTTTAAGGTCTTCATGTCCATTAGGGAAACAATCCTTTCTTCCCGACGAATTTCGAAATGGATGTCTTTACTATATGATTTCGCGACTAATGAACAGTCTAAAATGCAAGGTTTGACCCTCTCAGGACCGCTGAGAGGCACTGATTGTACGCAGATAACTCGACACGAGTATCCAGGTGAGGACAACCAGTGAAATCAGCGAACCAAGCGCCAGATAAAACCCAGACAAAGCGAAGTGTACAAGTAGCAGATAAAGCGCACCGATCAAACCGAGAAACTTCAACAGTGTGCCTAGAGTGAGCAGCCATCGCTTGCCAAGCTCTCCAGCACCCAGCTGCATAGCCTGCAGGACGATTCCGTAAATCTTGGCCAAGAGGAGATAGTTGACGGCAAAGAGCACATAGCCCGCCGCGAGAGCCAGCAACTCGCGCCCGTCGCTGAAGCTCGACGCGAGACCGAGACTGCCCATCAAACCCAAGCCAAGTCCAAGGTAACTCCGAACATCGAAACTAGGTCTCATGTGAAGATCGGTCCTTCTCTTGGTCCGAAGACTGTTGCGAGCGTATCATCAAGCGAAATACGACATACCAGGACCGAGCGATAAGAAGCAAGCCGAAAACATAAGTCACCCTCGACCAGTCAAAGTCTCTCGGATAGGCCTCATTGAGAGCGCGGCCCGCCCACCACGCCAAAGCCATGTATATGATAGCTTCGAAATTGGCCGCCATCACCAAACCGAAGGCTCTGAATCCTTTCATACTCACCTCTCCCTGCTGTTTCGCAGCGCACGCGAAGTTGACCATCTAACACTCCTGCACGTTAAAACCAATCGACAGTGACAGACATCTTCTCTTCGGAATTTATCCACAGCTGAATTTTGATCGTAAAACTCTGTTTTCTTTAGAATAAATGACAAGGTCTTTGAACTTGATCAGCTGTTCACCGCTGTGATACTTTTCCTGATTCTGTCAGTTCAAACGTCCCCTCGGAGACGCATATCCGATACAACAAAAGGTCAGGACCTTCACCCCATGCAAACTTTCTTCCCATCACAAGGTCAGGATCACAAGGCGCGTTCGCTCGGACTTGAGCCCGTGCAGTCCGACAGCTGGACTCGCATCTCTGACACACTTAGGCAGATGCTCTCTGCGGAGGAGTACGCCTTATGGATACAGCCCCTCAAATCCAAGGCTGTTTCCGAGTCGGAACTCATCATCTCCTTTCCTGACATGGCCTCCTACCAAAAGGTCCTTGGTAGCTACATGGACCAGCTCGACTACTGTAAAGCCACTCTCGGTTTGCCGGTGCTGCTTCGCTTTGAGATAGAGGGCGCGGAAACTACGGACTCTGAAGCTTTGGAGCACCTCGACTTTGATAGTCTGACTGACATTGTGCCACCGACCAATGCCTTTTCGGTTTCTGATCCTGACTATGCCGAAGAGTACAAGGAAGGTTCGAACACGGTCGCAAGGGCCCTGACCCTCCAGTCCCAGCTCAACGCCGAATACACCTTCGAGACCTTTGTCAACGGCCCGAGCAATCAATTTGCGCACGCCTCCTGCTTGGCTGTGGCCGACGCTCCAGGGCAGACGTACAACCCGCTGTTTCTTTACGGGGGAACGGGTCTCGGTAAGACGCACTTGCTCCATGCTGTGGGCAATAAAGTTCTCAAGATGAAAAGCAACGCGGTGATCACCTACATCACCAGCGAACGCTTTATGAACGAAATGATCTACTGTTTACGTTTCAATAAAATGTGGGATTTTCGGCGAAAATATCGCAATTGTGATGTCCTTCTGGTCGATGATATTCAATTCATTTCTGGTAAAGAGCGGACTCAAGAAGAGTTTTTCCATACCTTCAACGCGCTATACGAAGCCAAAAAACAAATTGTCGTGACCTCCGACATCTTCCCCCAGGACATTCCTGATATCGAGGATCGACTTCGAAACCGCTTTCAGTGGGGCCTCATCGCAGACATTCAGGCCCCCGATATCGAACACCGAGTCGCTATCCTGATGAATAAGGCGGAGAAACAGGGCATCATCCTCCATCCCGATGTCGCAGCCTATATCGCCACCCATGCGAAAGGGAACATTCGGGTCTTGGAAGGCGCCCTCCGTCGTGTGATCGCATTCGCGGCTCTCCAGGGACGTTCGATCAATGTGGGTCTAGCAGCTGAGATCCTGCAGGACGTTCTGGTCGATAAGAACGAGAGCAGTCTGAGCATCGAAGCTATTCAGAAGGTGGTAGCCGAGCACTTCAAACTCAAGGTTTCGGATCTTAAATCCAAAAAACGGCAGCGCGCCCTCTCTGTCCCACGGCAGATTGCAATGTTTCTTTCGCGTGTCCGGACGCAATCGTCCTTCCCTGAAATTGGCACCTACTTCGGTGGCAAAGATCACACGACGGTCATGCATGCCGTCAAGAAGATCGAAAAAGATCGGAAAAAAGACTTAGAGCTCCGTTCCCAGCTCGAAGCGCTCGAGCGTAAATTGGACCAGATACCATGAGCCAAGGTCAAAATGCGCTTGTGGAAAACCTGTGGAAAACCTGTGGAAAAGCTGTGGATAAGTCGATACCTCTTCTGCCTTCACAAGTTATCCACATTTTTTTCCACAGGCTTATCCACAGGTTTTCCACAGGTTTTGCACAGGGGATTTTTCTTTATTTTAAAATGATTTGAGATATTTACAGAGTTATCCCCAAAAAACGCGCTACAACTACTACTACTGCTATCTTGGAATAAATAAATACTTCTTTAAAACAGAAGAAGAGAGCACATCGGGAGAGCTAACGATGAGGGTGAAAATCGACAAAGGCCAACTCAGCACCGCGACGATCCGGTCGCAGGGAGCCGTCTCCGAGCGAAACATGGCTCAACTCGGATTTCGTGCAGAAGGGGGTAAATTGCACCTCCTAGCTGCTGATCGTGTCCTGGCGATCTACAACAGCCTCGACTGTGAAGTCTTGAAGGAGGGCAACGTTTTCGTCCCTGCTAAGCTGTTCTCCGACGTCGTTCGAGAACTCCCGGACGGGACCGTTGAACTTCAGGCTGAGGAGAGCCAAGTTGTCGTTATCGCGGGAGACAAACGTGAGTTCATGATGAAGCTCCCGCGGGTCGACGAGAGGAATTGGCAGGAGCCCCCACTTCTCGACGCGTCTCAGGAAGCTCTGCTGCCAACAGATAAGTTGGCTTACATTATCGAGCAGGTTCAATTCTGCGTTGTTCCTGACTCTCCACGCAACTACGGGTCCGTTGGTTTTCTGCATCGCCCGAAAGGAAACAGCCTCCGACTGGTGGGCACAGACGGCTACCGTCTCTCATACGCAGAAGTCGAGCTGGACCTGCCCCAGGAGTTCTTGAAGAACGGAGTCTGTCTCTCGAAGCGAGCCTTGCAGGAGCTGCATCGCATGTGTTCGGAGGGTTTCAGTGAGGTCGCTCTTGCTGTTTCACAGGATCAAACGACCATGGAGGCGCGGGTTCCGGGTTATCAGTTGTTCGTGCGTTTATCAGCGGTGCGTTACCCGAACTATTACGGTGTGCTGCCGAAGAGCCCTCTGAGTGCTGTGAAGGTTCAGCGGCCGTACCTTCAAAACGTCGCCAAACGCGTGCTGCTTGCCTCAGACAAGACACGAGCTTTGCAGTTGTGCTTTTCAGATTACTCGCTTACCCTTAGGTCGAGGACGCTAGGAACTTCTGAAGGGCAGGAGAGCATCTCTTTGGCGGATTACAGCCAGGGAGAGCGCGAGCTGGCTATCAACGGGAAGTTTCTGACTGATGTCTTTTCGACAATGTCGAGTGATGAGGTGACGATCAATTTCGGCTCGGATGAAGACCCTATCGTCCTGGTTCCCTTTACCGAACCCTCCAGCTGCCATTCGATGCACGTCTTAGTCCCCATCAAAGAAAGCTAAACTAAAGGATGCGTATGAGCGAGATTTCTCCCCAAGAAGCCACGAGCGATCTGAATCGCACCGCGGCTCAGAACCGAGAGGAAGAATATACGGCGGACAACATCCAGATCCTCGAAGGACTGGACGCCGTACGCAAACGCCCTGGCATGTATATTGGCTCTACGTCTGTCGATGGCCTGCATCATCTCGTCTACGAGATCGTCGATAACTCGGTCGATGAGGCCATGGGAGGCCACTGTAGCAAGATCGAGGTTACGCTTCATCTGGACGGTTCAGCTTCGGTCCGCGACAACGGTCGGGGGATTCCTGTCACGCTACACCCGAAGGAAGGCAAGTCAGCCCTCGAGGTGGTGATGACTGTGCTCCATGCTGGGGGTAAGTTCGACGATAAAGCTTTTGCCTTCTCTGGCGGTCTTCACGGGGTGGGAGCTTCGGTTGTTAACGCACTCTCGGAATGGTGCTGGGTAGAAGTTCGTCGTGACGGCAAGGTTCATAAGCAGGCCTATCAGCGGGGCAAGCCTGATGCACCATTGCAGGTGATGGGCACGACCGAGGAGCACGGGACCTACACTCGCTTCAAGCCTGATCCGGAGATATTCTCTGAGACCCAATTCAATTTCGATACCCTTAGCCGTCGACTTAAGGAATTGGCTTTTCTTAACCGAGGCTTGCGAATCATCCTAGCGGATGAACGAACTGATCAGCAGAGCGATTTCTGTTACGAGGGTGGCCTCGTGTCTTATTGCGAGTTTCTTGCGAAGGGTAAAAATCCCCTGCATGACAAGCCTCTTGCGATCTTTGGTCAACAGGTGACCGAAGGAGGGCAGATTGCCGGTCAGGTGGAAGTGGTCCTGCAGTGGACGGACGCCTACAACGAAAGTCTCTTCTCATTCGTAAACAACATCAACACGGTTGAAGGTGGCACTCACCTGACCGGATTAAAAGCGGCGTTGACAAGGGTCGTTAATGCATTTGCAGAATCCTCGGGCATGCTGAAGAACTTCAAGGATGGAATCACTGGGGAGGATATCCGCGAAGGGCTGGTCGGTATCTGCTCCGTGCGAGTGAAGAATCCTGAGTTTCAAGGGCAGACCAAGACGAAGCTCGGTAATGCAGAGGTTCGGGCTTGGGTCGAAACCGTTGTTGCAGAAAAGCTGACGGATTACTTCACCGAAAACCCTTCCGTGGTGAAACGGGTCGTGCAAAAGATCATCGAAGCCGCGCGTGCAAGGGTTGCAGCCAAGAAAGCGCGAGAACTGACGAGACGGAAAGGTGCGCTCGATTTTGCTGGACTGCCGGGGAAAATGGCTGATTGCCAATCCAAAGACCCGGCCGAGTGTGAGCTGTTTCTTGTCGAGGGTGACTCGGCAGGTGGTTCTGCGAAGCAAGCTCGAGACCGTAGGATACAGGCGGTGCTCCCGCTGCGTGGCAAAATCCTTAATGTCGAGAAAGCGCGCTACGACAAGATGCTGTCTTCGCAAGAGATCAAGCTTCTTATCAAGGCGATCGGCACGGGGATTGGTAAAGAGGACTTCGATGTCTCGAAGATTCGCTATAATAAAATCATCATTATGACGGATGCTGATGTTGATGGAGCTCACATTCGGACTCTGCTGCTGACATTCTTTTTTCGGCAGATGCCGGAGGTCATTGAGCGGGGTTACCTTTATATCGCCCAGCCGCCTCTTTATAAATACAAGAAATCCAAGCTCGAACGGTATCTCAAAGACGACCGCGAATTGCTAGAATTTCTGAGTGACGTAGGGATGAGCCATCTCGAACTCAAAGACGCTCAGGACAGACTTATCGACAAGGCGACGATTAAAGGGCTTTTGGCTCGCTATTCTCGCTATTCAGATCTTCTCGAGATGGCCAGCCGGCGGCGTGTGAAGGAGATTGTCGAGTATCTTGTTCAGCATCCTGATATCGATGCGAGTGTCATGGGTACGGAAGACCAAGCAAAAAAATTGCTCGATGCTATGGTCTCCTTTATTGAAGCCAACAATACAGGCCGAGTTCACGCTGTTGGTCAGGTGCTTTTTGATCAGGAATACAGCCGCTATAAGATCAAAATCGAAACTCAGATCAAGGATGTTCCGCGGACTTCGGTGATCGATGCCAGCATTTTCTCGGGTGGTGAGATTATTGAGCTCCGTCGCATCAAGATGCAGATCGAGCAGATAGCCCAGGCTCCCTTTAGTTTCGAACGTCAAGGGAAGAAGGCTGAAGCTGCCGAAGAAGAGGGATCTTCGAGCGGCGGTTCAAATAGGGGTCGACTGGCGAATCTGCAGGAACTTCGTGACTTTATCGTCGCAGAAGGTCGCAAAGGAGCCTATGTCCAGCGCTACAAAGGTTTGGGTGAGATGAACCCAGACCAGCTAGCTGAAACGACGATGGATCCCGACAAACGAACCCTGCTGAAGGTGGAGATCGAAGATGCTATTGAAACCGACCTCCTATTCAGCACCCTGATGGGTGACGATGTCGAACCGAGGCGGGATTTCATTCAAAACAACGCTTTGAACGTCAAAAACCTGGACGCTTAAGGCTTGAGTTAGGTGATACATGGATCAGACGACGAATGTTCAGGCCATCCACATCGAAGAGGAATTGAAGTCCTCCTTCCTCGACTACTCAATGAGTGTCATCGTCTCACGGGCTTTACCAGATGTCCGCGACGGTCTCAAACCGGTGCACAGACGAATTCTCTTCGCTATGCACCAGCTCAAAAACTACTTCAGCCGTCCCTATCTTAAATCGGCACGTGTGGTCGGTGATGTGATTGGTCGTTTTCATCCACATGGTGATTCAGCCGTCTATGACGCCCTGGTGCGCATGGCGCAAGAGTTCTCCATGCGCTATCCTCTGGTGGACGGTCAGGGTAACTTCGGCTCGATCGACGGCGACTCCCCAGCCGCCATGCGGTATACAGAAGTTCGGCTCCAACGGCTTGCTGAGCAGCTGCTGAGCGATATCGAAAAGGAAACGGTCGATTTCGGCCCGAACTATGATAACAAAGAGGAAGAGCCTCTGGTTCTTCCCACGCGCTTTCCGAGTCTGATCGTCAATGGAGCAAGCGGTATCGCCGTAGGAATGGCGACCAATATCCCTCCTCACAACCTGGGCGAAGTGATTGATGCTCTCGAGCAGCTGATCGAGAACCCCGACATCACCATCGAAGGGCTCATGGAGTACGTCCAAGGGCCCGACTTCCCGACCTCAGGTCTGATCTACGGCCGGGCTGGGATTCGGCAGGCTTATCTCACCGGACGTGGTGCGATCAGCATGCGGGCACGGGCTCATGTCGAGGACATGCAAGGCCATCGTCAGCGCATTATCGTCACGGAACTCCCTTATCAGGTCAATAAAGCAAAGCTGATCGAGAAGATCGCTGAATTGGTCAATGAGAAGAGGATCGAAGGTATCTCCGATCTGCGTGACGAGTCGGCTCAGGATGAGATTCGGGTTGTCATCGAGCTGCGCAAAGGCGAGATGGGCGAGATCATTCTGAACAATCTCTTCAAGCTGACGCCATTGCAGTCGAGCTTCGGCGTGAACATGGTCGCCCTCGTTAACGGGATTCCTCGGACGCTCAACCTGAAAGAAGTCCTCGAGCTCTTCTATCAGCACCGCAAGGAGGTGATTCTCAGGCGCACCGCATATGAACTGCGCAAGGCTGAGGAGCGCGCGCACATCTTGGAAGGCTTGAAGATCGCCGTCGAGTCCCTCGATGCCGTGGTGAGTTTGATTCGCAATGCAGTGGACGTCGAAACTGCTCAGCAAGGCTTGATGCAGAATTTCAAGCTCAGCGACATTCAAGCTAAAGCGATCCTCGACATGCGTCTGGCTCGCCTTACCGGTCTAGAACGTGATAAAATCGTTACGGAGTACACGTCCGTTATGGAGACTATCACGGACCTGAAACACATTCTCAGCACACCAGCACGGGTGGTCGAGATTATTCGCAAGGAACTGGCGGAGACTAAAGAACTCTTTGCCGATGCTCGGAAGACCGAGATTGTGGGTAGCGATGCGGACGAGTTCACGATGGAGAGTCTCGTCGCTGATGAAGAAGTGGCGGTCACCATTACCCATGCAGGTTATGTGAAACGCACGCCTTTGGCCGAAATCCGCGCCCAAAAGCGGGGTGGTAAAGGCCGAGCCGGTATGAAAACCAAGACGGATGATGTGGTGCGAGACCTCTTTATCACCTCGAATCACCAGTCGATCATGTGCTTCACCAACCAAGGACGTGTCTACGAACTTAAGGTTTACAAGTTGCCTGAAGTGCCCTTGGCAGGACGTGGCAATCACTTTGCGAACCTCATTAAGCTGAACAAAGACGAGAAAGTGGTCTCTGTCCTGCCGGTGAAAGAGTTCAAAGAAGGCCTCTATATCGTCTCCGTAACGGCCAAAGGTTATATCAAGAAGACCGATCTGATGGCTTATGCGAACCTCCGAGCGACAGGCATCATCGGGCTGAAACTGGATGACGACGACCGTCTAGTCAGCTGTAAAATCACCTCTGGTGAGGATCACATCCTCATCGCGACGAAGCTCGGGAAGGCCATTCGTTTTGACGAGAAGGAAACACGACCCATGGGCCGCTCGGCTCGCGGGGTGACGGGAATCAAATTCTCCGAGGATAACGACGAGGTCATTGGCGTCGAAGTTGTGAATAACAAGGATGCAATACTCTCCGTCTGCGAAAATGGCTATGGCAAGCGAACTCCTATCGAGGAATATCGTGTCCAAACCCGTGCAGGGAAGGGTATCTACACGATTAAAGTCACGGAAAGGAATGGACCCGTCGTCGGCATTATGCAGGTTGCCGACGATGATCACCTGATGGTCATGACGTCCGCTGGCAAGGTCATGCGTTTCACCGTTGCGGAAGTGGGCCTCATAGGTCGCCTGACTCAGGGTGTTCGCCTGATGAATGTCGATGAAGGCGAAACTGTCATCAGCCTTGCGAAAATCCAGATGATCGAGGGAGAGGAAATCTAGTGTCCCAGATCGATCGTCAAACCGTAGAGAAGATTGCTGGTCTGGCGAGCCTCAAGCTGAGTGAAGAGGAGGTCCTCTACTATCAGGACCAACTCTCGCGCATCCTCGATTACATGGATCAGCTAAAAGCCTTTCCCGACGGGCTGCCAGCGACCTGGCGTGCTGAGCTTGAACAAGCGGAGACACCTGAGCGGCCGGATCGAGCAGAGCCTTCCCATGTGATTGAGAAGGTTCTCCAATCGGCACCGCGCGTGGTGGGGACGGCCTTTCAAGTACCTCGAATCATCGAATAGCGGAACAAGGAAGACCGTATGCGAGAACCCTTCCAGTTGCCCGCCCGCGAGATCGCTCGTCTGACCATGGACGGCAGCCTAAAACCCGAAGATACCGCGAACTTTTATGCCAGGCGCACGGAAGATTTGCATCAGGTCTGCAACACCCACACGCTTTGGGATAAAGACGCTGTTCTCAACGAGGCCGAAAAGCAGATCGACTACATCCAAGCGGCCCGTTACGCTCACAAGTCTCTGCCTCTTGCAGGTGTTCCCATTGCCATCAAAGATAACATCATGGTCGAAGGTCAAATGGCGACCTGTGGCTCTCGCTTTCTGCGGAACCATCGCTCCGCTTACGATGCGACGGTGATTCAAAAACTCAAGGCAGCTGGAGCTTTTCTCTTCGGACGAACCAACATGGATGAGTTTGCAATGGGTTCCTCCAACGAGAACTCGTCCTATGGACCTGTCCTCAATCCGTGGAATCGGCGCCATGTTGCGGGTGGATCGTCAGGGGGATCGGCTGCAGTGGTCGCAGCCGACATGGTTCCGCTGGCACTCGGCTCCGATACAGGCGGTTCGATTCGGCAGCCAGCAAGTTTTTGTGGGGTCTTGGGCCTCAAGCCAACCTACGGGGCCGTGAGCCGCTATGGTTTGATCGCCTACGGATCATCCTTGGATCAGATCGGCCACTTTGCCCGTCGGGTTGAAGATCTGGCGCTCCTTTTCGATGTGCTCGCCGGTCCTGACCATTTGGACTCTACCTCTCATCGCGGGGCCCCAACCCCTACTCTTCCGACTCTGGCTCAGGGTTCTTTGCTCGGCACAAAAATAGCTTTGGTACGTGATTTTCTTGGCGAAGGTTTGGATGGCGAGGTCAGAGCCCATTTTGAAGCGGCGATGGCCCGATACCGTGAGCTCGGCGCAGAACTGGTGGAAGTCAATCTGCCTCACATCAAGGCTTCCATTCCGGTCTATTACATCATCGCAACAGCCGAAGCTTCGACGAATCTCGCCCGTTTTGATGGGATTCGTTATGGGGTGCGGGTCCAAAAGCCAGGACAGAACCTGAGGGAAGTTTACACCCAGTCGCGCAGCGAAGGCTTTGGGCGCGAAGTGAAACAGCGGATTATGCTCGGGACCTACGTGCTATCAGCTGGATACTATGACGCCTATTATGCCCAGGCGGCCCGCATGCGGGAGTTGATCAAACGCGAGCTCAACGCGGTCTTTGCCTCGGGTGTGCATCTCATTGCGACTCCGACGGCGCCGACGACGGCCTTCGAACTCGGACAGAAGACACATGATTCCTTGGCGATGTATCTTGGTGATATCTATACCATTGCCGCCAATCTTGCCGGCATCCCGGCGCTCTCGCATCCGATCGGTTTCGATGGCAAGGGTCTGCCGATTGGTTTGCAATTGATGGCGCCCGCCTTTCAGGAAGCTACCTTGTTGAGGAGTGCCTATCACTATGAACAGCAAAACCAGCCACAATTCGACAAGCGACCTCGGATTTGAGGGTTTGCTGAATCGCTACGAACCCGTGATTGGGCTTGAGGTGCACTGTCAGCTCAAGACCGAGAGCAAGTTATTCTGTGCCTGCAAGACCAATTTTGGTGCGTTAGCGAATCAAAATACCTGTCCTGTCTGTCTGGGGCTCCCTGGTGTTCTCCCTGTTTTGAATCATCAGGCTGTGGATTATGCTATAGCCATGGCCCTCGCTGTCGGGGCGGTGATTCGTGAAAAGAGTGTCTTCGCACGGAAGCAGTATTTTTACCCAGATTTACCCAAAGGTTATCAGATCACTCAGTACGACCTTCCCTACTGTGAAGCAGGACGCTTGCGGCTCGATACGGGCAAAGAGATCGTAATTCAGCGAATTCATATGGAAGAGGATGCAGGCAAAAGCATCCATGGTGATAATGCCAGCTACGTGGACCTCAACCGCGCTGGGATCCCTCTGCTGGAGATCGTATCAGCTCCTGAATTGAGCGGTCCCCAGGAAGCCTATGATTACTTGAAAAAGTTAAGGGCTATCGCTCGCTATCTTGACATTAGCGATGGCAATCTGGAGGAAGGCTCCTTTCGTTGCGATGCAAACGTGTCCCTCAGACCCCTTGGTAGCCAAGCTTTCGGTGTCAGGACCGAAATCAAAAACCTGAACTCCTTCAAAAACGTTGAGCGAGCGATCACCTATGAAATCTTTCGGCAGGCCGATATCCTTGAGAGTGGGGGTCTCGTTAAGCAGGTCACTTTGCTCTTCGATGCCGCTTCGGGTCGAACCCAGGTCATGCGTAGCAAAGAGGACTCGCCCGACTATCGCTACGTTCCCGACCCTGATCTCGGTCTGCTTTATCTCAGCCAGGAACGGGTGGCCCAGGTCAAAAGTCGGATTCCCGAGCTCCCCGAGGGCAAGAGTCTGCGATTTCAAACAGAATTTGGTCTCACGGAGGCCGATGCTCGGCAGTTGACTGAGGAGAAAGAGCTCGCGGCTTACTTTGAGGCCTTGGTCGCAGCCGTTCAGGGTAAGGTCACGGCTAAGATCGTCGCCAACTGGATTCTGAGTGAGTATCTACGCGAGCATAACACGCGGCATTGGACCTGGGGTCAGCAGGACTTATCAGTGGAGGCCTTTGCCGAACTCCTCGGTCTCTTGGGGGATGGCACCATCTCGGGCAAAATTGCCAAATCAGTGTTCGAAGAGATGGTCGAGTCGGGCGCTCGGGCGCCTGCCATCATTCATTCCAAAGGTTTGGTTCAGATCACCGACAAAGACGAAATCAAAGCCATGGTGCAAAGGGTGCTTGAGGCCTATCCCGAACAAATCGAACAGTATCGTTCGGGTAAGCACAAGGTCTTCGGCTTTCTCGTCGGCCAGGTTCTGAAAGCCTCCCAAGGTCGCTACAACCCGGGGCTGGTGAATGACTGCCTCAAGGAAGCATTGCATGAGCCCGCAAAAAAAGATTGAGGAACTGTTAGAGCACGAGCTCTTTCAGGGCTTTTTCACTCATGCCTACGTTGCCTGTGGTCACTTGGATGCCATCGAACCTGAATGGGAGGTGGTGCGGCAGCAATCGAATGCCGATATCTTTGATCTTGCTAGTCTGACCAAGGCTTTGGTCACTGGGCCTCTTGTGATGAAACGGATGGAGACTCAGGGCCTCACAACCGGAGCGACGCTGCAGGCCTTTGCCCCTCAGTTCACAGAGATCGACTCTCGCTACCAAGTGCTCACCTTGGATGAGCTGTTGGGACATCACGCGGGATTACCGGCCTGGTGGAATTTCTGGATGGGGCGTCTGGGTGTCAGTTCTCGACCAGCGGATCGCCGCGAGATCATCCATCATGCCTGTCAGGTCTTTGCTCGCATGGGATTGCGGGAGACTAAGGCTGACCTTTACTCTGACCTTGGCTATATTTTGTTGGGATTGGCACTGGAGAGCAGTGAAGGCCAGACTCTTGGCGTCTTATGGAGCGCCCTACAAGCGGAGCTGGGGGGAGATTGCAAGGGCCTGCATTATCCGCCGCTGGCGTCGAAGCCCCTAGCCTCATATATACCCTCGGCTTACTGTCCAGTCCGAGAAAGGCTTTTGATCGGTGAAGTCCACGATGAGAACTGCGCAGCCCTTGGGGGCATCACGGGGCATGCAGGCATTTTTGGGCGGGGGCGTGACCTGGTGAGCTGGCTGCATTGTCTTTATGTGAGCCCTTTGGGGCGTCGCTATCTCGAAGCCAATGAAGCAAAGCGCAAGGCGACCCCCCACGAAGGCTTGCTGGGTCTTCGGCGTGGCAATGGCCTGAGCTCGATGCCTTTTGCGGGTGGTGAGAGTATGGGCCATCCTGGTTTCACCGGGACAGCGTTCTGGATTCACCTGCCCTCTCGTCGTTATGCCATCTTTCTTTCGAATCGAGTCATCAGCGGCCGGGTGAATCCTCATATCACCGAAGTCAGGCGCCAGCTGTTTACATGGCTGGATGCTTGCTTAGGTCCGCTCTGATCAATCTCAACCTGGATACATCATGACCCCCCTTTCCCAGCTGAACATCGCCATTATCGGCCGCGGGATCGCCGGCCTGACCCTCGCAGCCCGTCTGGTGGATCGTGGTGTGAAGCCTGTGATCTATGGATCGTCGCACGATCCGGAAAACGCTTCCCGTTGTGCGCAAGGTGTCTTAGCGAACAAAGGTCTGATCTTTGCTGAATCGCCCCTTTTTCGTGCGAAGCTGCGCAGCCTTCGGCAAACCCAAATCTGGCTGGACGATCTGGAGCGGAGCACAGGGCGAACGATTCCAAGAGCTTTCTCTGGTGTCTTCGAACCCTATTGGTCCGCGGTCGATTTTCAAGAGATTGCGACGCGAGTGTCGCGTCGCAATTTTACAGGTTGCTACCTCACCCGTAATCTTGCCGCTTGGGACCGCAGCTATCCTCCCTTTCAGGCGAAACGACCCTTGGGTGTGTTTCGCTACCCCCTAGATGGATGGTTTGATGTTCAGGCGACGCTGGATGCCTTGGAAGATAAGTGCCAACGAAAAGGGGCGCACTTTCGAGAGTCGAAGGTCTTACGTCTCCAGACACAGGGGCTGGGACTCGAGATCATCTGTGCGAATGAACTGCCTCAGTCATTCGATCGAGTGATCGTCGCCGGCGGGTCTCGGTCCTTAGCCCTTTTGGAGACTTCTGGCTTGATGATTCCGAAGCATTTTTTGATCGGCGGGCAGACTCTTGAGGTTCCGGTTGAAGCCGAGGCGCCGGCGATTGTCACCCAGGTCCGTGGCATTGCCAGCGCGACTTGGGTTGGACGCAAGGTCATCATCGGCTCTAGTTCTTGGAAAGGCTCTTCCATCACCACGGAGGAATTGGAGAAGGATCGCGATGCCCTACTTCAAACCACCTTCGATCGAATGGGTTGGAGTCTGTTCCTTCGAGCAAAGGAGAGTCGAAGTCGCCTTGGGACTCGGCTGCGCTTCGGTGATCGAATGCCAGCGATCGGCCCTTGGCCGCTAGATCCCTGGCGAAGCACTCTATGGCTTTCTACGGGATACTACAAAAATGGTCTTCAGCTTGCTGATGTTTGCGCTGTCGATTTGATAGCCATGATGGAGGGAGGAAACCCGGTTTATCCTGAGTTTTCCGTAGCCCGACTTTTTCAGTAGGAGAAGTAAGCTCCTAGTAAAATTTCAGCACCGAACTGCGCTTTGTGTCCCAAGGATGACTTGATATCCTCCTCGAGGGTTTTCCCTTGGAGATTGGAGAGAAAGGGATCTGTGCTATCTTTAGCAGAGAAGCTAGGCGACTGCGAGAGCGGAATGGTGAAGATCGTGCCAAATTTCAGTCCGAGCGAACCGAAATTGAAGTCGAGGATGAGATTGGTGCGCAACGAGAGGGCTGTCAGCTTTGAGGTGGCTTCGTAGAATTTATTTAAGACCTCGGGCGCATCGTCGTCTTTTTGCTCCATGGTGAACGTGACATTGGTACTGTCAAAATCAAGACCATTGCCGAGGTGGAGACCCGTCACACCCCACTGCCAGCTTAAGTAATAAAAATCAAGATAAGCACCAAACGAACTCCCTGTGGCCACAGTTTCCGCATATTTCTCGAAGAAATCATCGTTATCGCCATCGCTATAGTCAGAGGCGATGCGCCTGGGTCTATAGATCCGCGTTCGTGCCCCAACAGTGAGCACGTAGGAACTGATCCCGAATCCAAGTTCAAGTCCGCCTCCTAGCGTCCCGACTGGACTGTCAACATCCCACATACTCGTCACGGCCTGTCCGAGTGGCGTTTTGTAGATGAGGTTGGAATAGGTCACTGGATTGACCAAGGGAAAGATCCCAAAACCAGCGACATAGTTTTTCGCCGCCTTTGCATGACGTGCCGATTCCTTTCCTGCAGCGCCAGGATCCTTCGTCGTACCACCAGCCGTGGCTTGATCGGTTGCAGACCCAGCACCAGGCAGGGGCTCGACACGGGTTTCCATGCCTTCCTTCAATTTGCCAAAGGTCTTGTCGCTACGAACGGCTACGACGGCCGATTTGGCTTTGACCGATCGAACGATCCCGCAGCCAACCTTCGTCCCCGCCTCGTAGAAACATATTCGGGTCTTTTTCTGCAGACCTTGGTCTGAGCCCTCATCGATCAAGGCTAACTTTTTGGGAGTGTTGAGTTTTTTGATCGTTCCTGCCCATGCCCAAGAAGGCAGGAGGATGACGATACACATCAGGAGCCATACGGATCGAATCACTGGTGACCTCATAGCTTCTTATTGATTTTAAAATGGACCCAGTCCTGAGCCGTGATGAGCCACGGAGGGTACGAGCCTCCGTCCTTGAAATGGATTTGATTGGTTTCGAGAGTGACCGTGACAAGGTATTCTCCGGCGGCCAGTTTCTGATAGAGAGCTGCGGGTACAGTGAGAAACTGCTGATCGATGGTATAGTCGCAGCGTAGGAGAGTGCGGCTCGCATTGGCGGACTTGACTGTCAGCTGATAAGAGGCGATTTCCGTCGGGAAGAGGATGGAAGGAGCCAGGCTGAAGGGACGCGCGGAGACATCGTAGCTTGGGACCACATTGCCGAGCTGACGATTGCCGAGGGGGGTCCTGTTGCTGCCGTCAATCAGGTCGAGACTCGCCATGTAGCCGGGTGGATAGCTCTCGAAGTTATAGCTCCGACCGTTCCAGTCGAAGTTCCATTGCCAATTTTGCTGCCGATCGACGGCATCAAAAACCTGGGACAGGCGTGTATCGAAGAAGGGGTGGATGAAAGCACTGCCTTGTGCAAAGCCGTCCGTGGATACCTTGGTCAGTCCATGCAAGGGCCGCTTGGGATTATCCTCTTGGGAGCGAATGCGTGGAAAGGGAGGCTGGGTTTCACCCGCTCCTTCAATGCAGTTCGCATTTTCTTTAGGGCCTCGCAGCTGCAGGGTCGACTTCACCTCCGATAGGTTCATTTGCTTGGGAAAGAGGTAGGTGTAAAGCTCGTTGCTATTGCGTGGACCGTTGAAGCGGGCGATGACGATATAGTTGGTTCGAATCTTTGCGAGATCCTGATCCTCTCGGAATTCTTTGAATGCAGAACTTACCCCTGTCAGAGTCTTAGGCCAGACGTAAATCCTGAACACGATGGGGATGCCAGCGGAGATGTTTTCGATCGCCAACTGTTTTTCCAGTTTTCCTCCGTCGTCGGGGCAATCGATACTTGCGGGGGCACTGGGCGCTGGACGACCACTTGGATCGGTTGCAGCGTATTCGATGCGACAGTTATGCCGGTCCTTGAGTTTGAAGCGGAGCTCCCCCTGTGTGCCGTTTGCTTGCCGTAGGAATTGAAGTGATGGAACATCGAGGAGAGCATCGACCTCGGAGTTCTTCAGTTCACTGCGAATCGTGTTCGGCAGCATCTTGCAGCTGGCGACCGCAGCGGAAATCCCGATGATGATGAAGCTTCGTATCACTTTTTGAACTCGAGGCAGGGGGGTGATTCCGTGTTACACTATCATTTTAGCAGCATCTATTTGGCGTTAGTAGCCCCCCCTAACCGCCGTATGATCCCAGCGACAGGCTACCAGGAAAGCACCTTGACCCTGCGCCGGGCCTTCGGTAGGATACAGTCCCGTCTATAAGACATTTCTTGTGTCCTTGGTGTAACCATCCAATAACACTCCCAATTATGAGCGCCGAGATGAGAAGACGTCATCGTACGAAGTACATTTTCATTACGGGAGGGGTGGTGTCCTCCTTGGGTAAAGGCATAGTCGGAGCCAGCATAGGGGCTTTGTTGGAAAGCCGGGGCTTGCGCGTGAGTATGACAAAGGTGGATCCTTACCTCAACGTGGATCCCGGGACGATGAGCCCCTTCCAACATGGGGAGGTGTTCGTCACCGACGATGGAGCCGAGACGGATCTTGATATCGGCCATTATGAGCGTTTTACGTCAGCGAATCTCACACGACTCAATAGTTTTTCGACAGGCCAGGTCTACGACCGAGTTCTTTCGAAGGAGCGTCGTGGCGACTATCTGGGGGGAACCGTTCAGGTGATTCCTCACGTGACAGATCAAATCAAAGAAAACATCTACGCGGGATCAGAGGGTGCTGACGTCGGTATCATCGAGATCGGTGGAACGGTCGGTGATATCGAAAGTTTGCCCTTTCTCGAAGCGATTCGACAGATTCGCTACGATCTGGGTGAAGAAAACGTCCTCTATATCCACTTGACACTCGTCCCCTATATCAATGCGGCCCACGAACTGAAGACTAAGCCCACCCAGCATTCCGTGAAGGAGTTGCGGCAGATCGGTATCCAGCCCCACATTCTCGTCTGTCGGGCGGATCGACCGATACCTTTGGATCTTCGAGAGAAAATTGGTCTTTTTTGTAACGTGAAGCCGGAACGTGTGATTGATTCCTGCGATATGGACAACATTTACAAGGTGCCTCTTTATCTGCATAGCCAAGGCCTTGATCAAATCATTGTCGACGCTCTGAACATCTGGACGCGAAGTCCTGAGTTGAGTGAGTGGCGGCGGATTGAGCAGGCTTTGAATGAGCCACGAGCGCTTTGCAAGATAGGAATCGTTGGTAAGTACGTGGATGTCATCGACTCCTACAAGTCGATCAGCGAGGCGTTGACTCACGCTGGTATATCGCATCATGCCCAGGTAGAGGTGCATTATTTCGATGCCGCAACGCTGAATCCAAACAACGTGGCGACGACCCTTTCGGGTTTGGATGGAGTCATTGTCCCCGGTGGTTTTGGCAATCGAGGGATCGAAGGTAAAATCGCGGCGATCACCCATTGCCGGACCAAGAAGATACCGTTCCTCGGCATTTGTCTAGGGATGCAGCTCGCTGCGATCGAATTTGCGAGGAACCAGCTGGGCTTGACCCAAGCTGATTCGCAGGAGTTTCAGCCAGAAAGTCCTGATCAGATTATCCATCTGATGGAGGCACAAAAGTCCGTGGTCGACAAAGGAGGAACCATGCGTCTGGGGGCCTATCCTTGTGATCTGAAGGCCCAGACGAAGGCCTTTCAAGCGTATGGTTCGGAGCACATCTCCGAACGGCATCGGCACCGTTATGAGTTTAACAACGATTACCGAGACGCGTTCAGTCGACAGGGGATGACGTTCTCCGGCCTCTCCCCCGACAATCGCTTGGTTGAGGTCATTGAACTCGAAGGCCATCCCTGGTTCGTTGCCTGTCAGTTCCATCCCGAGCTCAAGAGCAAACCGATGCATCCCCATCCCCTCTTCAGGGATTTTGTGGGATCGGCCCTGCTTCAAAGCGAGGCACGTCTATGATCCAAGCGGCTTCGATACTGGACTGGGGTCGTCAGGCGCTCGAAGATGAGAGTCGTTCCTTAGCCGAGACAGCTGCTCGGCTGGGGCCGAGTTTCGTTGCAGCCGTCGAATTGGTGCTGGCGTCTCGAGGCAAGGTCGTGGTCTCGGGTCTCGGCAAGTCTGGACACGTGGGTCGCAAGATTGCAGCGACACTCGCAAGCACGGGGACTTCGAGTTTTTTTCTGCATCCTTCGGAAGCTTTGCATGGCGATCTTGGAATGGTTCAGGGCTCGGACGTCATGCTGCTGATCGCCTTTGGTGGGGAAACGCGCGAAACGCTGGAGGTAGCCCGTTTCGCAAGACGGCATCGGATTCCGGTGATAGCCCTGACCGGCAAACCTCACTCTTCCTTGGCTCAATCCGCCGATTGTGTTTTAGATGGTTCGGTCACGCGCGAGGCTTGTCCACTGAACCTGGCTCCGACCAGCTCCACGACGGTAGCGATGGCTCTTGGGGATGCCTTAGCGGTTGCACTGATGCGAGCGCGAGGCTTTCAGGAGCAGGACTTCGCTCAATTTCATCCGGACGGAAGCCTCGGTCGACAGCTTTCACTCGTACGCGATCATATGCGAAGGGATCTCCCTCCCCTTTACGAGGACGATTCCTTCGATCGCGTGCTCGAGGTCATCACGGCCCATAACTACGGTATCACTGCCATCTTCGATCGACAGAATCGTCTCCTCGGAGCGATCACAGATGGTGACCTACGGCGTGCTCTTTTGGGTCGAAGGGAGCAAGTTTTTACCCAAAAAGCGTCCCAACTCATGACCCGAAACCCCAAGACCATCCGGCCCGAGCGCCTCGCTCTGGATGCGGTCCGTATGATGGAAGATTTTCGGATCACCTCGCTCTTTGTGGTGTCGGAGCAGGGCGAAGTGCAGGGGCTCATTCGGATGCATGATCTTTTGGCAGCGAAGATCGTCTGAGTCGTTCCGAGCGTCCTATTTTTTTATCGGCTTTCTGCTGCACTTTGGCCTCATCCTTGCAAGTCCAGCTTCAGACCGCCTCCCAGCCTGTGATAGACTACAGAAGGTGCACCGACGTGGGGCTCTGGAGTCTTGAATGGGAAAAAACATCATAGTGGCGTTGTTTCTGCTTATGCTTGGCGCAGCTGTGCTGATATTCACGCGGCGCGACCCCCAGCCGGCGCGAGCCCCCCAGTCAGCCGAACACGAAAAGACACCGCGTATCCTGCTCGAGGAATTCACGCTCTACGAGTACCAGGGGTCCAAGGCCGTGTCGAGTTTGAGCGGTAAGTTTGCGAGTTTTATGGACCCCAATACGGTTGAGATGTTTGGTAACCTTCAGGGCCAGCGCCTTGACTCGAAACGACGAGAATTTTTCGCGGCAGAATCCGCGACGATGCAATTTGCAGCCAAAGGTTTGGTCGAACTGATGAAGAACAGCCGTCCGCAGCTGACGACGATCGAAAATCAGGTCCGCTTTGGCTACGACGATGTCATTCTTTACACAGACTATGCTAGATATCTCCACGACCAGGAACGTTTGATTTCCGATCTGCCCGTAAGAATACAGGGACCGAAAGTGGATCTGATGGGCAGCAAAGGTTTCGAGTATCAAACCAAAACCAAGGACCTCAAGGTCTTTGGTCCCTTGGAGGGCACACTGCTTGGATTGGATGCGGACTAAAATCGTAGTCTCCGGTGCACTTACTATCGCGGCGTTGCATCTTTTTCCTTTGCAAACGCTTCGCGCTGATATCATCGATAGCATCGAGGAGCTAGAAAAACCTAAAAAGCAGACGGATCCTAAGCCTAGCGACAAGAAAAAAAACGAGACATCCAAGGAGTCGCCTGAATCACAGCTACCTTTGCTGGAGGTTCCTCCTGAATTACCCCGACCTCCAGGAGGCTCGACTCCCAAAAGCAGCGGCAAGGGGTTGAAACGAAACGATAGGCGTAAGGTTCCCATTCATCTGCAGAGTGAAGGCACATCCACCTACTCCCAAAATGGTGCCATGGTTCACCTGCAGAAAAACGTGGTGATCACTCAGGACGATATCCGCTTGCAGGCCGATGAGGCTAAGGTTGCTCTGCAAGCGGGAAAAGAAGCCAATGCAGTCAGTTCTGTTGAAATGATTGGCAAGGTGAGCATGGCTCGCTATTCCAAGGATCCCAACGAACGGATATCGGCTCGGGGGGATCGAGCCGTATTCAATAACAGCGAACAGATTGTAACCCTCGAAGGAAATGCACGTCTGTGGCGTGATGGTCACTTGATCAAAGGCGACCGTATCGTTTATGAAATCATCACCGGTATGATCAAAGTGGATCGTGTCCAGGGTGTGGTGCAACCGGAAAAAGCGGGGAAATGATGGAGCAGCTGAAGCTCGAGGCTCGTGAACTGCGCAAGTTCTTCCGCTCTCGCGAAGTTGTGAAGTCTGTATCCTTCGATGTATCGCAGGGGGAGGTCGTCGGTCTTTTGGGCCCGAATGGGGCGGGCAAAACCACGAGTTTTTACATGATCGTCGGGCTGCTATTCCCGAACGAGGGTCAGGTCTTACTTGGTGGCCAAGATATCACCTCGCAGCCTATGCACCAAAGGGCTCGCTTCGGCATTAGCTATTTGCCCCAGAATATGTCCATCTTTAGGAAGTTGACAGTCGAAGAGAACCTACGCGCGATCATGGAGGTCGCCAAGACACCTGTCCATGAACGTAAGGATTTCATGGAACAATTGCTGAACAAGTTCCATATTTCCCACATCGCGAAGTCCCTAGGCGCGGCACTTTCGGGCGGTGAGCGACGTCGCGTAGAAATTGCTAGAGCTCTGATAATTAAGCCAAAATTTCTACTTTTGGACGAGCCATTTGCTGGTATCGACCCGGTCACAGTTCAAGAAATACAGAAAATCATCGAAAAGCTAAGGGACGAGGATGGATTAGGGGTTTTGATCACCGATCATAATGTCCGGGAGACGCTCGGCAGTTGCGATCGAGCCTACATCCTCACCAGCGGGCAGATCATAGCCCACGGGAACCCGATGGATATCGCGCAAGATCCGACGGTGCGCAGTGTTTATCTGGGTGAGAATTTTAGAATGTAGTCGGAGCTTCGACGCTACGCTTGGTATCGTCGAGAAAACATGGTGATGCGTTATGGCCTTGGACCTCAAACAGTCGCTCAGACTCAGTCAGCAGCTGCTCATGACTCCGCAGCTTCAGCAGGCGATCAAGCTTCTACAGCTCTCGCGTCTGGAGTTGGAAGAATTCGTCACGCAGCAGTTAGCTGAAAACCCTGTTCTGGAAGAGGGTATACAAGAATCCAGTGAGGAGCGCATCCTTGTCGAACGAGAGCGCGAGCGGACCGAAGAGCAGGTCGTCAGCGAGCGTATGAGTGAGGCCGCGAATATCGTAGAATCCATCGGCGACGATAAGCCTGGAGAGATGGATTGGGAAACCTTCAATCGTATGCAGGATTTCAACAATGCTCCGACGGCGAGCACACGTCGGGAGGGTGATGATGAATTCCCGAGTCATGAGAACTTAGCCCGATCGGGAACCCTGCAGGACTACCTCATGGCTCAGATCGGCGAGATGGATCTCAGTGAAGAAGAAACCCGAGCTGCGACCCTGATCATCGGCAACATCGATGAGCGCGGTTACCTTCAGACCACGATAGAAGACATCGTCAAGGAGGACGCGTTATCATTCGATTTAGTCGAAGATATGTTGGATGTGGTGCAGCACCTTGATCCCAACGGCGTGGGTGCGCGGGATCTGAAGGAGTGTCTCTTCATCCAACTTCGAGCCAATCGCCTCAAGAATGGGGTGGTGGAAAAGATCATAGAACACCATCTGACCGAACTCGAGACGCGGAATTTCCAGGCGATTGCCAAGGCCATGAAGCTTCCGCTGGAAACCGTCATCGAGAACGTACAGATCATAGCCGAGCTAGAGCCGGTTCCTGGACGCCAGTTTGGGGGTCTGGAAGCTCAATACGTTGTTCCAGATGTATATGTCTTCAAAGTTGCAGGCGAGTGGGTTGTGACGCTGAATGATGATGGTTTGCCGCATCTTCGCGTATCGAAAATGTATGAGAAGATGACGGATCGACTGGCAGGGTCGAACAAAGATTATCTTCAGGACAAACTCAAATCCGCCCATTGGTTGATCAAATCGATTCAGCAGAGACAGAAGACCATCCTGCGGGTGACTGAAAAGCTTGTGGAGCGACAGAAGGATTTTTTCGAAAGAGGAATCGAGTACCTGAAACCGATGGTTTTGCGGGACATCGCTGATGATATTGGGATGCACGAATCGACGATCAGCCGGGTGACGAGTAATAAATACGTCCACACCCCGCAAGGTATCTTCGAGCTCAAGTACTTCTTCAATAGTTCGGTGGCGATGTCTTCAGGCGACTCCTTAGCGAGTGCCTCGGTGAAAAAGATCATTTCCGATATCATCGGCAAGGAAGATCCCAAACACCCTCTAGCCGACCAAAAAATTGTCGAGATGCTCGAAGAGCGAGGAATCCAGTTGGCGCGACGAACGGTTGCTAAATATAGAGAGCAACTTGGTATTTTGCCCAGTAGTAAGCGTAAAAAGTATTTTTGATGAGAGGCATAGGAAGAGGGTATGAGCAAGACCACGGATCGTCCGTTGCTGGTGATCGTCACGGGATTATCGGGAGCTGGTAAGTCGACGGCGATCAAGGCCTTGGAAGATCTTTCTTTCTATTGCATCGACAATCTGCCTTTCGACCTGGTCGATGCTGCGGTAGACAATCTCCTCAAGAGTCCCTGGAGTCCCAAGCGGTATGCCATGGGAATGGATGTGCGGGATCGGCATTTTCTCGCCCATTTTTCGCAACTTAAGAAACGTCTTGAGCATAAAATCCAGATAGATATCTTGTTTCTCACCTGCGCAGCCGAGCAGCTCGCTGAGCGTTTTAGTACCACGCGACGGAAGCATCCACTGCTCGATTCGGGTGGTGAACTGCTTGCGGCGATACGGCGGGAAATGAGCGCCCTACAAGCGGTCGAACAGCAGGCCGATGTTTGCTTTGACAGCAGTTCGTGGTCGCCCCATTTTCTTGCCCGGAAGATTGAGGAGCGATATGCAGGGGGGATCACAGGCCGTCAGCTGCACGTTACCATCACGAGCTTTGGTTTCAAAAATGGAATGCTGAAGCCTGCGGACACTATCTTTGACGTTCGTTTTCTGCGCAATCCGTATTTCGAGCCGAGTCTCAAGGAGAAGACTGGCCTCGATCCAGCTGTGGCTGCTTACGTCCTTGCGGACCCCTTGAGCCGGATGTTTCTGGACCGGCTCGTCGATCTGCACAAGTTTTTGTTTCCTGAGTACTACAAGGAAGGCAAACACTACTTTCGCATTGGCATTGGTTGCACGGGTGGCAAGCATCGGAGTGTTGCCATCAGTGAAAGGCTTGCCGCCGCGCTCGCCGCCGCCTCTCTCCCCCACGTGGCGATGAGTGTGTCCCATCGAGATATCGACGTGAGTGTTTGAATCTCTGGGCCTTAAAAAAGCCAGGTGCAGGACCTGGCTTTCCAAGAGCCGAGCAAGACCCGGCTGCATCATAACTCTGAAGAATCACGCATAACTTGACACGTCTGGACACGTGCAAACGAGGTTCCTATCGCCGAAGGCATTGTCGATCCGGCCGACATGAGGCCAGAACTTCGTCTCCTGCACCCAGGGTTTAGGGAATGCAGCATGGAAGCGATCGTAAGGCCTATCCCAAGCGCCGCTGACAACGGCAGCGGTGTGCGGCGCGTTTTTCAAGGCATTGTTGTCCTTCGGTACCTGAGCTTTTTCGATCGCTCGGATCTCATCCCGAATGCTGATCATCGCATCGCAAAAGCGATCGAGCTCAGCCTTGGACTCCGATTCCGTTGGCTCGATCATCATGCTGTTGGGAACAGGCCAGGATACGGTCGGAGCATGGTAACCGTAGTCGATGAGACGCTTGGCGATATCATCGACAGTGACATCAGCTGTGCGCTTCACTTCCTTGAGATCGATGATACACTCGTGGGCCACGAGCCCCGAACGTCCCCGATAAACGATCGGAAAGTGGGGTTCGAGGCGCTTGGCGATGTAGTTGGCGTTTAGAATCGCGACCTGAGTCGCTTTCTTGAGAGCAGCCGGACCCATCATGCGGATGTACATCCACGAAATCGGCAGTATGCTGGCACTCCCCCAAGGGGCTGCCGAGATGGGACCCACACCCTGACGACCGCCCATCTCCACCAGGGGGTGGTTGGGTAGGTAAGGAGCCAGATGGGACCGGACGCCGATCGGTCCAACACCTGGACCACCACCGCCGTGGGGGATACAGAAGGTTTTGTGCAGGTTCATGTGACAAACATCGGGACCGAAGACGCCTGGTCGACAAAGGCCAATCTGCGCGTTGAGGTTAGCCCCATCCATGTAGACCTGTCCGCCGTGAGCGTGAATCACCTTACAGATTTCGACGATTTCTTCTTCGAAGACGCCGTGAGTGGAGGGATAGGTGATCATAAGTGCCGCTAGCTTATCCTGATGAGTGGTCGCCTTATCCTTGAGATCAGCAAAATCGATATTTCCCTGATCGTCGCAACGGACCACAACAACCTGCATGCCTGCCATGACTGCACTTGCCGGGTTGGTCCCGTGCGCAGAGCTTGGGATTAGACAGACTTTGCGATGCCCTTCGCCGCGGGCTTGGTGGTACTTGTTGATCACAAGGAGACCTGCGTACTCGCCTTGAGCACCAGAGTTGGGCTGAAGGGAGATCGCGTCGAATCCCGTGCAAGCGGCAAGATAATTCTCGAGTGTTCGGAACAACTCCTGATATCCCTGAGCTTGATTCACGGGCACGAAGGGATGCAAGCCGTTCACTTCCGGCCAGGTGATCGGTATCAGTTCGCTTGCCGCATTGAGCTTCATCGTGCAAGAACCCAGCGGAATCATCGAACGGGTCAGCGAAAGATCGCGTGCTTCGAGCTTGCGAATGTAACGCATCATCTCGGTTTCCGAGTGATACGATTGGAAGTGCGGATGGGTGAGGTAGTCGGTCTGCCGCTTGAGAGAAGCAGGGATGGCCTCACCTGTCGCTCGAGCCAATTCTTCAAGTTTGAGTCCAACTTGACCCTGAGCGAAGACCCCTAACAGGATCTCTAGGCTTGCGAGATCTGTTTTTTCATCCAAGGCGATACTGAGGCTATCGCTTTCGGTGTAGCGGAGATTGATCTTTTGGCTCAAGGCGCTTTTATAAAGAGCTTCGGCCTTGGATTTTTCCAGCTTCACCGTGAGTGTATCGAAAAACTGATGACTTGCGAGCGTATAGCCCAGTCTTTTCAAACCTGTTGCCAGAATTCCGGTCAGAGCGTGGGTACGCTCGGCGATCCGCTTTAGACCCTGAGGTCCGTGGTATACAGCATACATCGAGGCCATGATGGCCAGCAGAACCTGCGCGGTACAGATGTTGCTGGTCGCCTTGTCGCGACGGATGTGCTGCTCACGGGTCTGAAGAGCCAAGCGATAGGCCGTTTGACCGTTGGCGTCCCTTGAGACACCGACGATACGTCCGGGCATTCGGCGCTTGTGGTCGTCCAAGGTGGCAAAGAATGCGGCGTGGGGTCCACCATATCCCAGGGGTACACCAAAACGCTGCGAGTTGCCGACGGCGATGTCAGCTCCGAGTTCGCCAGGTGAGGTGAGAATACAAAGAGCGAGAAGATCGGTGGCCAATGTCACCACCAAACCCTGAGCTTTGGCATTGGCAATAACCGCCCGCAGATCACTCACCGAACCATCCGTCGCGGGATACTGAAGGAGCAGACCAAAGCCCTTGAGCGTTGTCTTTTCCAATTGAACCGGATCGACCAAACTGATCTGAAGACCCAGGGCTTGAGCCCGCGTCCGCACGACTTCTATGGTTTGGGGATGACAGTTGTTAGCGATGAAGTAAGTTTCGGCTTGTCCGTCTCCAGCGATGTCACGACTCATCGCCATCGCCTCGGCCGCCGCGGTTCCTTCGTCGAGCAGAGAAGCGTTGGCGACAGGTAGACCTGTGAGATCGCTCACCATCGTTTGATAATTGAGGAGTGCCTCGAGACGACCTTGGGCGATCTCGGCCTGATAGGGAGTGTACTGGGTATACCAGGCGGGGTTTTCGAGAATGTTCCGTTGAATGACTGTAGGTGTCACACAATCGTAGTACCCCAAGCCGAGATAGGAGCGATAGATGGTGTTTTGGCTCATGATGCGCTTGAGTTCAGACAGAGCTTCGTGCTCACCGAGGGCCTCTGGCAGGTCCATGGGAGCTGCGTTTTGTATGGCTTGAGGCAGAGCCGTACCGGTCAGAGCATCGAGACTGGAATAAGAGAGCGTTTCGAGCATCGCCTTAACGTCCGCGTCCGAGGGACCGATGTGACGAGCCGCAAAACTCTGAAAACTATTGGCTTTTTCCCAGACATTTGACATAGGAGACACACCACCTTTCGAGTTGTATGGAAACGTCCGTAATCTAGCGAAACGGACACCGAAAAGCAAACGATCCACGCGACCGCGTCCGAGGACCAAGACGCGCAAAAAGTCTGAAATGACGATGATTTGGGGCTGCAGCCGCTCCGCAGATGTCCGCCACATGTGAAGCGACATCCCGTGGCATCCCTGCAGATGAGAGGCATTCCAGCGAAGGCCCGGCATTTCGGTATATTCGTAAGGCGAGTGTCCTGCGGTCCGCGCGCAACGCGGGGTGACGACTCAGACCTTTGCGAGAGGGTACTTTGGGCTGCGTTCCGCCGATTCAGGCCTCGATGGCTTGATGGCTCGAACCTGGAGTAGACCTCCTCCCGCTGCGGCGCTGACTCGCTGAAAGGGCCTTAGCGCAGATTCAGCGAGGTTTTGCAGCCACTCAGTCCTCGGCGATAAAGCTCTCGTATTCCCCAGCGGAGATCAGCTCTCCATCTTCTTTCTCAACAGCGACCTTGATCAGCCAGCCGTTTTTATAGGGATCAGCAGCCAGTGCTTCAAGATCTTTAGCGATCGCACTATTCACCTCGGTGATCTTACCGGTCAGAGGCATGTAAAGATCCGACACCGTCTTGGTCGATTCGATGGTACCGAAGGTGGATCCGGCTTTGTAGGACTCGCCGACTTTGGGTAATTCGAGGTGAACCACGTCACCCAGTTGTTCGAGAGCGTAAGCGGTGATACCGATAATCCCGTTTTTGCCGTCCAAGCGAATCCATTCGTGTTCGCGGGTGTACTTGAGATCCTTAGGGAATGACATAGATGACCTCTGAAGCTAGGCTGCCGCTATCGGCTGCAGCATGTTGAAACAAGAGGAAAAAAGCCTGTAGGCTCGCGCTCGGTTTTACTTCACCTTGGGCGAATATAGGGGTCTTTTCACGACCTTCGCAAGTTTTCTTTTGCCGCGGATATCGACCTCGATCAGGGCATCGAGACCGGCCGCATCTTTGTCAATCAGCGCCATCCCTCCGGACTTTTCCAATGTCGGCAGGAAGGAACCGCTGGTGACAACGCCGATCTTGCGACCGTCCTTGAAGATCTCCATACCATGACGGGCAATACCTTCGTCTTCCATCAGAAAGGCTACCATTTTTCGACAGGGCTTTTGGCCGAGTTTCTGCGCTTCCATGATCGTACGACCGAGGAAATCCCCCTTATCAAAGCGCACAGCCCAGGCGATTCCCGCCTCAATGGGACTGACTGTTTCATCCATGTCGTTCCCGTAGAGCAGATACCCAGCTTCGAGGCGCAGGGTATCACGAGCACCCAGGCCGATGGGTTTGGCCGACGACTGTTCGAGCAGCTGCGAAAAAGCGTCCGGAGCAGCGGCATGGGCAAGGTAGACTTCGTACCCCCACTCGCCCGTATAGCCCGTGCGAGCCACATAGGCAGGAGCGCCGCCGATGTGAACGGCAATGATGTCCATGTAAGCGAGGCGATCGACTCGAGCGCCATCCTCTGCCGAAAGGAGAACCCCGAGGGCTGCACGGCTTCGAGGGCCTTGAATGGCGAGCTGGCTCCATTGGTCGGATTGGTTGTCCACCGTGACCTGAAACGAGTCCTTCTGGGAAACAAGCCAGGCGTAATCTTTGTCGCTATTGGAGGCATTGACGCAGAGGAGAAAACGCTCCACCCCCAAGCGGTAGATGATCAGGTCATCCACAAAGCCAGCCTCTGCAGTGGGAAGGGCGCTATACTGACCTTGTCCATCTGCCAGGCGACTCACGTCGTTGATGGTGACGAACTGGAGAAAGCGTTGCGCATCCGGACCGCTGACGATGATTTCACCCATGTGACTCACATCGAAAACCCCACAGTCCTGCCGCACGTGTCGATGCTCTGCGATGACCCCTTCATATTGGACAGGCATATGCCATCCGCCAAAAGGTACAAGTCGTGCTTTGAGACTTTTATGCAGAGCGTGCAGAGCCGTGGTTTTGAGCGATTGTTCCATGGGCTTTCCTTCCTCGTTCGGAGTGTGCCCGAGACTACTGGAGGGAAGGAAAAATGTCTAGGCATCGCGAGGTCTGGAACCGATCACGCGACCTGTCGCGTGCTGCTCCGGGGCGCGAGACACACGTGAGGTGCGAAACTGATCACAAAGCGGAAAGGAATCACGCTGAGGGTCGTCGGATCTTTTAGCCCCTCGTCCAAGAGTTGCAATTCGATCGTACTCTGCTCGTTGAGCAAATGAGTCTGCACGGCGTCCATTCCCACTCCGCGCCCCGAGACCAAACTGACCTCATCCTTGGTCGTGAACCCTGGCTCGAATACCAGGTCAGCGACGGTCTTACGGTCAGGTCTCGCCCCAGCTGGAAAGAGCCCCTTTTCCACGGCCTTGGAGAGGATATGGGGCAGGTTGAGGCCCGCTCCATCGTCTTCGAAGGTCACAAGCAAGCGCCCCCCCACTAGCTGGGCTTCGATGTGAATCTCGCCCCGGCGAGGTTTTCGTTTTCTCTGGCGTTCCTCCGGCCCCTCGATGCCGTGGTCCAAAGAGTTGCTGAAGAGATGGGTAAAGATCTTTTCGGCCAGTTGGAGGCCAGCGTGTGTCAGGCGAAGGTGGTTGCAATGGAGGATGACTCGCGGTACGGGCTTACCCAACTGCTGGGCCAAGGCTGGCAGACCCTCCTGCAGATCGTCTAGGGCTTTTTCGAGAGAGATGGCGGCGCGTTCTTCCATATCTTCGATGATTCTTCGCATCTGCAGCCTTTGCTCCTGCGGTAGAGCAGCGATGTCCAGTGCTTTGAGACGAGCAATTTTTTGGCGAATCCAGTTTGGACCATCGACATCACCCGGCTGGGCCGACCGCCGACCGAGTTTTTGGGTGTTTATGAGTTCGAAGTAATGCAAGAGGTCGAAAGCTTTCTTCAGCTGGTCTTCGATACCGTGCCGACCCTGTCCGGGGAAACGACCTTGACGAAGCCGATCCAGTTGGCTCTCCAGGTCATGAAAGCTAGCAGCCAGATCCGAGAATTTGTAGGATCGAGCCATGCCCTTCATGGTATGCACATTGATGTAGATTTGATTGAGCGTCTTCATTTCGAGCCCGGGGTCTTGCTTGAGGCAGTCGAGACAGGTCTTGACAAAGTCCTGACAGGTCGAGAGGAAGCTTGCAAACTTTTCGGCCGACAGCGCGAGGATTTGACCGATAGCCTCGAGTTCTCGCTTCTGTTCGGCTTGCTGTCGTTCGAGCTTGCGCAAGTCGGTGACGTCTCGAAGTGTCACGAGAATCTTTTCCACATGATCCTGCGCATCGACAACCGGGCTCCAATCGACTTCTAGGACCTTCTCATGACCGTCCCTGTCGACCCAGATGAGCTCCTTCACGAGTAAGTTTTGATTCACCTCGAAGTTCAGGACATCGTTGCCGAGCGAGCTGCTGAGGACCGCACTGGTCTGGTCGATTTGATCACTGTTCAAACGGGCATTCGCCAAGAGAAGATCCTGGACGGTGGTGCCTTCGATATCCTCACGACCTAATATGGCTTGCAAATGCCGCGAGTAATCGGCCATAACCCGACCATCACGACTCGAGACCATAAAGAGACCCTGTCGAATATTGAGCAGCATCGAGCGAATATCGCGCGTTTTTTCCTCGACTATGGCCTCTACGTCATCGATGTGAGTCTGCAACTGGGCGTTAGCGTGATTGAGATCGATGTTCAGCCGACTGATCGAAGCATGAGCCTTTTCCTGCTCGAGGCTCATCTTATCACCTAGAGCGAGAGAGAGTAAGGTGACTTCGATGGCTCCACCGATGAACTGACTCCATATCGTAAACGAAGTCGCTGGAAAAAAGCCATAGATCTGACCCATAGTGATGAGGCTGCCGACTATAATGAAGAGCCATGCTACCGTGTAGAAGAAGGCTGGTCGATAGCCCTGAAGACAACCGTTGACACCTGCCCAGACGAGGAGCAGCGAGACGTAGCCGTTGGTGAATAGCACCAGACCCACTGAAGAGTCATAATCGACCAGGCTAAAGACCACGTTGGCCAGTGAGAGGGTAAAAAAGATCAAGAGGGAACGGTAAAGCCAGGGCGAACGGGAGCGTAGGTTGAGGAAAGAAATCGCAAATAGGGCTCCGAAGATAGCGGTGAGCTCGGCTGCAGGGACGATCCCCCAGTGGAGCAGATAGCTTGTGACCGGTGATGCCGGGAGCAGGGTTTTACCCAAGCCTGTAAAGATAAACTGCACCAGCCCGAAACACAAGATGTACGCCACATAGAGGAAGTAGGAGGGATTGCGCAAGCGTAGGGCAAGAAAGGTATTGTAGCCTATCATGATGGTGACAAAGCCAAACAACAAGCCTAGCAAAAGCGTTTCCGACTGCACGTGGCGATCGAAGGTGTCGTGGCTATAGATCAGGAATTTTGGGTTCATCGGACCAGCAGTCAGGAGGCGGATATAGTAGCGATTCTGACCCGATGGAACAGTGATTTTGAAAGTTGGCTTGCGATAAGGATTCTCATTGGCCTGGTACGTGACTCTATCGCCGCGCTTTCCCTCCAGACGATAGGCATTTCCATCGAAGGCATAAAGCTCGATGCGATCGGTGTAGGCATAAATATGCTCAAGAAAGAGCTCGACTGGAGCTTCCCCGATGTTGACAAGGTCCAAGCGCAACCAGAAAGCGCCCTTATCGAAAATCGATACTCCTTGGTCGGCGATCGAGCGCCACACGATCTCTGGATTTTCGCGAGTGATCTCGGCAATGGTCCGCTCGCGGCCTTCGTCTTCGAAGAACTCGACGAAGTCGATCAGCGGCTTCGGCTCGATGGTTTGTTCCGGATGAACGAGCAATGGCTTCGCTTCGAGTGGCCGGTTCCACAGAGGAAGAATGGCTAGGATTAACAACAGGCGAAGAAACATGGGTACCTTCCAGAAAGACGAGATCCTTCGGCAGGGAATCTGCCGCCCCCCTTGGGTCCCGAGGGAATCGGCAAGGTGTACCGGTAGTTAAAGCTTCGCAGGCCATCCGTACGAAGAAGTAAGACAAGCGGCGAGCCTTGGTCTTTATCCTCCTGATACCTCAGTCAAAAACATAGGGGAGCAGGTGAGGGCTGGGGGGCTCCCTCTTCCTGGTGCTGGGCCTCGGTCGGACTCCTTCTTCCCCGAGACGATCCTGTTTAGCTTTTTGACAGCTGACCATGCTCGGCCTGTGGTTTTGATCGCGCGTGCGAAATCCTGGGGCAAACACTCAAGATTTTTTGGCATATAGTTTGCTCCGGGTCCAGCAGAACTGGCCAATTCCCATTGTGCTGGGCCAGTCGCTGATCTGATGTGGAGTTGTATCGATGCGGTTGTGGAAAAAGTGTCTCATGTGGTTGAGTAGTTTTGGTGTGGCCTGCCTTCTGTCAACAGCGCTGCTGTCGCAAGTCTCCTTTGCAGCAGCGGTGAAAGCCTGCAAAAAGCTGAAGGAGAGCGAATTGGTCGATGAGAGCCGTGGTACCGACAGTCAACGTCGCGTTTACTGCACCATCACCCCGCGTCTCGGGACTGTCGGCGATTTTGTTGAAATCAAGAACCAGTACAATTACATTGTGGCTGTAGGTCGGGTCATCAAGCAGGGTAAAACGTCGACTATCGTCGTGCTGACCAAATCAGCGCGGGATGAAGGCTCCATGGCAGGATACCCGGCGATGCTGCGCATCAACGAAAACCAAGATTACTGGACGGCGGCTTCCGCCCCTTACTAAGGCCGGACTCAGCTGCTCGCGGCAAGGGGGTCTTGGCTTGGATGCCACCCCTTAGCCCGCAGTCTTAGGACAGCCATGACACATAGTTCCGAACGTGATCTTTCCGTCGTGATTATCGCTTTTAACGAGGAAGCGAACCTTACCCGCTGTCTTCAAAGCCTTCCCCAAGGCGTCGAAATCATCTTGCTTGATTCAGACAGCACAGACCGTACCGCAGACGTGGCCCGTTCTTTTGGTGCCAAAGTCTATCAACGGGCCTTTACGAATTTTGCTGAGCAAAAGAATGCAGCGATCGCCTATGCGACCCGCTCCTGGATCCTCGCGCTTGATGCCGACGAAGAGCTCGATCCCGTTTTGGCTTCTCTGATCGTGCAGACGATTCAGATGGCTCCGAGGGATATCACGGCGTTTTCTCTGCCGCGAAAACTGGTTTTTATGGGGCGTAGAATGCGCTTTGGAAAGACCCAGGATCGACCGATTCGGCTGTTTCAGCGAGGTCAGGCCCGCTATGAAGGAAGCATCCATGAGGAGCTCAAGCTTCAGCAGGGCCAACTGGGTCGACTCCGGTCGGGCTGCCTTTGGCATCATAGCTACCGGGACCTCAGCGATTATTTTGTGCGGTTCAACCGCTACACGACAGCTATCGCTGAGCGACATGTTCGAGAGGGTCGGACTGCGCCGCTCCTGGGTCATGTGTTTCGACCTTGGTTCGAGTTTTTGACCCGCTATGTGGTGCGACTCGGCTTTCTCGACGGCTATCCCGGTTATACCTATGCTTTGATATCGAGCCTCTACGCCTATGTGAAGTATGCCAAACTCCGAGAACTGAAGGCCGTCGCTGATGTACGCTAAGAAAACTGTTTGGCACCTTTGCTCCAATCGCTGGAATAGTGCGATCACTGAATACGCCTTGAGCGCTGCACAGGCGCTGCACCTTTGCGCTTGGCAGAGTGTCTATAGCGGGCTGAAGGATTCGCCAGGTTCTCAGCGTGCACGGGCTCTCAGATTGCCGGGAATCGATTTTACAGGCTTTGGTTTGGGCCAATTGGGGATGCTTCGATCAGAAGCTCTTCGCTTGAGACCGGACGTTATTCTTTTGTACGGAGGTCCAGAAACCTTTGCTAGTCGATTTTTGCCAGCTGGGCAGCGCTGGCGCTTTCGAGGGCAGGATCGGGACGTCAGCGAGCCCCTCTCGCCGATTGCCACTCGCTGGAGTCTGGGGCATTGCCGTGGTGTGATCACCCCGTCCCGCCTGGTCCAGGAGCGATTTGCGGTGCATCTGAGTAAACCTGTGCACTCTGTGCCGCTCGGATTAGATGCCGGACGCTTTCAATTCGTGGCTCCCGCGTGGGCCGCAGCGCGCTCGCGACCGACGCTTCGAATCATCGGCCGTCTCGATCCGATTAAAGGCCATCGCGAGTTTTTTCCTCTCTATCGCCGTATGCTCGAGATCTGGCCGGCCTCAGCACCTTTGCCCTGGCTGGAAATCGTCGGTCAAGAAGCCAATCTCAAGGCGGAGGATCTGCAGCATGCCGCTTATGCGGCGGGGCTGAAGGAGCAGCGTGATTGGGCGCTGAGGATCGAACGAGTCGCAGACCTTCCTGCCTTGATGTCAGGCACCCATCTCGGAGTGATCTCGAGTCTCGGTTCAGAGGTCATCTGTCGGGTAGCGGAAGAATTTTTGCTCTGTGGGAGCCCTGTGGCAGTCTCGGGAGTCGGATCCCTCGCAGAGGTTTTGTTTAGTCCTGAAGCTGGGACGAGCTACCGCATCGGGGATGAGTCGGCCCAAGCTCGGCTGCTGGTGGAGAGTCTCTGGAGTGCCTTTGCTGAGCCCCAAGAGCCACGCAAACTGCGGGCACAGGCCGCTCGTCAGCATTTTTCCCTCGAAAGGATGGGCGAAGCTTTAGAACACATCCTACTGACGCCCTCGAAGAGTGGCAAGGGTCCGTAGGAGGCATCGAGGCATCGAGGCAGCGGCGCCCAAAGACCCTAAGTCGAAGCCTGCCCAGACTTTTGGGACCGAAGAGCTACGAAGGGGGGCCGATCCAAGCTCTTGGTTTCGAACCATCCGCACGGGCCACGAGCCCTTGAGTCTCCATAGCCTCGACGATACGAGCAGCACGGTTGTAACCGATTTTCAGCATTCGCTGCAGATAGGAAGCGCTGATAGCTCCTTGTCTTTGGGCGATAGCAAGCGCTTCGTGCCACTTCGGATCGTTGGATCCTGGTGCATCCACCATAAGGTCCGCTTGCGAGCCGGATTGTCTTTGAAATTCTTCGTCTATCCATTCCATCGCGGCGGCATCGTAGTGGATCGGGCTACTCTTTTTTAGCTGATCGACCATCGCTACGACTTCTTCATCGCTCAGGAAAGCACCCTGGATCCTCTCCAATTTGGTCGCGCCCGGTCGGAGAAAGAGCATATCCCCTTTGCCAAGCAAGCGCTCGGCTCCCATCGTATCGAGGATCGTTCGACTATCGATTCGAGAAAAGACCTTGAAGGCGATACGGCAAGGAAGGTTGGCTTTGATCACTCCCGTGATAACATCCACCGAGGGGCGCTGGGTTGCCAGGACCAGGTGAATACCACTGGCTCTGGCCTTCTGAGCGAGGCGTTGAATCGAGGATTCGACGTCCTTGGATGCCGTCAGCATGAGATCAGCCAATTCATCGATGACAATCAAGATATAGGGTAGTTTTCCCGCATCGCCGAAGCGATCCTTCAGCTGCTCACGCGTGGTGGTGGAAGCTTGTTCCCAGTATTGGTTGAAGCTACTGATGTGTCGCACCATCGCGGTTTCCATGAGTTGATAGCGACGATCCATCTCCTGGCAAGCCCACTTCAAGGCCAAGGAGGCTTTCAAGGGTTCGGTGATAACGGGCATCAGAAGGTGAGGGATCCCTTCGTAGACTTTGAGTTCCAGAATCTTGGGGTCGACGAGTATCATCCGCACCTGATCAGGACTGGCTTTGAGGATGAGACTTGAAAGGAGGGCGTTGACGGCCACAGATTTGCCCGAGCCCGTTTGTCCTGCAGTGAGCAGGTGGGGCATCGAAGCGAGATCACAGCATATCGGATCGCCATTCAGGGCCTTCCCGAGAGCGAAGGTGAGCGGAGACTTCGCGTCGCGAAAGGCCGAGGTTTGGACGAGATCGCCGAGGAACACGGTCTCCCGCTTCTTGTTGGGGACCTGGACACCCAAGGCTCGTTTTCCCGACACCGGATGGATGAAGATGGAGTCGACTTTGAGAGCGAGGGCGATATCGTCGAGCAGGCCTGTGACCTTGGCCAGTTTAGTTCCGGCATGAGGTTGAAATTCATAGACTGTCACGACTGGCCCTGGTTGGATTGCGATCACCTCTCCGCCGATGCCGAACTCGGCAAAGGAACGCACCAGGGCCTCTGCTGTTTGTTCAAACTCTCGTTTCTGCTCGTCGGTCATCTGCAGGGGTTGCTGGTTGATCTTGAAGAGGTGAACCGAAGGTGGCTGGTAAGCGGGATCCGATCTTTCCGGACTGAGCTCCGGGATATCTTCGAGCGGATGACTCGGGGTCGGGGCCGGCTCTATGGCCAAGCTATCGAGATCGGGTCCCAGGGGAAAGGTACTCAGCTCTAAGACGGCTTCTTCGACGACTGACGGCTGAGCCACGATGGGAGTCTGAGCTTGTAAGGGGCTTCCGAGCGGGCTAGCTGAGGGTTCATCCAAGGCAGCAGACTGCTCCGATGATCGCTTCGTTGGCCAGCGATCGCGGAGGCGAAGGAAAAAAGGCTTCAGGATCGCTTGTCGACGGATCAGAAGTAAAGCAAAGAGAGAGCCAGCACCCAGGAACAGATAGAGGCCACCGACGCCAAAGGTCTCAACGATGATCGCGTGGAGGTAGTAACCCACGGCACCACCGCTGCTATAGACAAAATTATCGATCGAAAGTCCGTCAACGGATTGCTGGACCGCAAGGAGAAGACTCGAGAAAGCCAAAAACCAACCAACGATGCGTCCTCGACCAAAGGCTCCGCTTTGCCCCCTTAGATAGTTGAAGCTCATGGCCAAAGGGGGAATCGGTATGAGGATAGCGAGGGCTCCCAGTTGATAAATCAGACTACCCGCGAGCTGAGAGCCGACCCACCCACCGAGGTTGTTTGGGGTCCGAGGGGGAAAGCTGTAGTTATAGGGCGACGGATCGAAGGGAGAAAAGCTTCCTAAGGCCATCCACGTGAAGGCGCTGCTGAGCAGGACCGTCAAGAAGATGAGCTCCTGGCTGTATCCATCGCTGGGATCGAGCCAGCGCGAGGCTCGAAGTCGATCCCAGAAAGTCGGGGTCGGTGGTGCTTTGATGGAGGTACGCATAAAACAGCCGCTCCTTCCTTGGACGTGCCTGATGCTTCCATTTTAGCAGAATATGGTCCCATTTGGGTTCGGTCCCTTACAGACCAAACCGAGCTGGCTTGGGATATCTTGCGGGGCAGAAGCTTCTGTGTGCCTATCCTGAAAGGCTGTTTCACCGTTCAGACACAGTTCAGAGGCTAGACGCATCAAGTTCCGAATCCGCCCTGAGCTGGGAGTCTTCTTTCTTCCATGATGCCTAGGGGCTTCTTTGGTGCAGCCACTAGTTCATGACCTCCTTATGTCGTTCGCGGATCGACTTCATTAGGTGGACGTAGATGACGAAGAGCTGCTTTTGCTCTGCGATAGGCAGCAGATGGATGAGCGTACGAATCGCCTTGAGATCGGGCGCGGCGAAGAGATGAACGCAAAATTCCTCGAGAGCCTCGTTGCCTTCGGCTGTCATCGGTATGGATTGGAATGAACCTGGCTCCTGCATCACCTGGACGATATGCTTGGGAAAGATCAAATGATGGCCCCGCATGGCCTCTTGGAAGATCACGCGCCAAAGAGGAGGTAGGAAGCTCGGTTGTTCGTACTGATCGGCTAGAAGTCCTTCGTCGTTTCGGGTCAGCTGTCTCATATCCGCTCCACAATTGAGTATCCACAACAGCAACAGCTAACCGCCCTTCTGCAAGGGTGAGGCAACGGATAAATCCACCGATATGATTGAACATTTTTGATCCTCCTCCTGTCACAATTCCGACAGCTGCCGTGAAAAGGGGCAGAAGGCCGAAAATGGCCCCCTGCTCCCGTCTGATCCTCGAAGGATCAACCTTGGATGCTCTGGAGCTTGCCCGAGCTCGATGCGAGGAGCGAGAGACATGGGATTGCGGTCACGGACATGGCATCGAAGTGTCGAGGCGAAGACTTTTGCTCCCGGCCCTAGCGGGTCAAGGACCGTATGATCAGGTTCTGACTCAGAAGAGGACGGGCAGGTGACTCGGAAACAGGGCCTGAACGGGAATCTTGCTCGAAGCAAGCTCAAGCTCGTACTGTTTGGCATAGGGTCCTGTGAAATAAACCTCTCGTGGCTCGACAGTTTGGATGATGGACTTGAGGTCCCGTCCATCGCAGCTGCTGCTGATGATGAAGCGTTCGTTTACCGGACGCATCAGATCGGGGTGGGTGTTCTGCACGACCGATTCTTCTACGCAAAAGAGGGGACCTTCGGGTAAGGGGCGCCCGCTGTTCGCCCGCACTGAGGGCTTCTCAAGCGGCAGAAGCACGAGCTTTTTCTCCCGAAGTTTGCGGTGCAAAAGGCTATAGCCTCCGAGTTCGGAGCCATACTGTTCGTAAACCTTGTTAATCCGATAGATGCTCTTGCTGACAGCGAGGGGGATGTCCGCACCGGCAAAGAGCTTGCAGAGCTCCTGAGCAACCGCAAAAGGCTCGCAGAGGATCACGGGATAATCACCGCGCGCGATATAGGCTTGAACGGCCTGTAGCAGGCGATCTTTTTCCTTTTTCCGACTGGGATGATGCTGCGCGGGATAGGGCGTTCGGGCACCGAGAATCAAGGTGTCGGCTGATTTGAGCTGCATGGTGCGGGTGATACCCGTCTTGTGCGCCTGGAGCTGAGGTGCGTAGAGCAGAGTTCCCTGACGCGTCTCGACGTAAAGCGAGGCACCACCCAATGCGGCTCCTGAGGGCAAGAGCTCCATTTTGAGCTGACCCAGAGCGATCACCTGATTGTAGGGGCAAACGAGCGCGTTGAGTTTGATATGATTGATACCGAGCAGGCGAACCGTCTCTTCGGTTGTGATCACGCGTGCTTCCGTACGACCCGTCAGGCAGTGGGCACTCGAAAGAAAGGACAGATCACCCGTGAATCGCGCGTCGAGCCACAGAATGGAATCGGAGATCTGAATTCCATCCTCAGTGGGGCGAAGGCGCCATCCGGTAGTTCCTGTCTCATTCGTTTCCATGTCGACCCAAAGTGCGGCGAGTGATTCCTTACCCGATTTATATAAGCCGATTGCCGGATGGTCAAGTCAGTTAGGCAGGTTGTGATGATTTATAAAAAAGGTGAACGCTATCATTTGCTTAGGGCGATCCCTCAGAGGTGGCTCGCCCTTAAGCTGCTAGACGCTTCTCGAAATACTGTCGCTACCCTCATAGCGCACGTAGTAGGTGAAGCGCCAATAAAAGGTCCCAAAAGGGGTGACACCCTTGATGCTGCCGTTGTTGAAGAGCTTGTACAGGGACACGTAGTTCAGATAGCTTTCTAGGATTCTGTTAAAATTCTGTCGCGACGTCTCATAATGCATAGTGGGGTGCCCTCCAGCAATCATGTCGGCTGAACTGGGCAAAACTTGACCGGCTCGATTCCAATCGTCCGGCAATGTTTGCCGAAGCAGCTAAGTATCCTCGTGACTTGCGTTGCTGCTATCCTGAAGACAGACAACATTCTATCCCGGCTCAGGTGACTTCCATGATGTATCTCGTCATTGCGACACTTTTCGTCGCGGTCGGCCTTGGCCTTATGGCCCGAGGCTACCGGCTGAGTCGACTCCCGGAGAGGGCGTACTCCTATCGTCGGCGCTACATTCAGATCGTGGCCCAGATCGAACTGGCTGTCTTAAAACTCAATAGTCTCGGTAATCTCGTGCCTCATGTGAAAAACACGCGGGTGTTGGACGATTACGAATCGTGTCTACGCATGATGGAAACCCTGCTCACGGCCCTGACGCGTTTGCCGAATTTCGGTTTCGATCCCCGGCTCCTGGGCCAGGTGGTGCCTTTGGTCCGGCGTGTGTCCGTCAAGACCGAAGAAACCTACGGCAAGTTCAAGCGGGCGATCGAGGAGCGGCCCCTGTTTGCCCACCTTCTGCCGCGTTGGCAGGAAGAAACGAGTATTCCGGCCGAGGGCTGTTATTTTTGTTCGCGTCCCTTCATGAAGGCCTACTTCAAGAAGGCTTCCATCAAGGTGGACGGCATCAGGCTTACCGTTTATGGCTGTCATATATGCATCGCCCAACTGAAGGCACGCCGCAAAATCAAGGTGCTCTATTTTCTCGAGCAGGGCCGACCGGTGCACTGGTCGCTCGTCGACGGCTACAAGCCCATGGAGCAGTTCTGGGATCTCAATCGGCGCAAGGCGACCTACAAGATGCCGGAGATCGAATTTGAGCAGAACTCCCCGCAGGCCGAGTCTGCACGGCATGATTAAGCTTCCCCTCGTATCTGCCAGAGAGTAGACATAGGGTGTGAATGATTTCATTGAGGAGACCCCTTATGACAAAACCTGTCCGCGTTGCTGTCACTGGTGCTGCAGGTCAAATTGGTTACAGTCTGCTGTTCCGCATCGCCTCAGGCGAGCTGTTTGGACCCAACACCAAGGTTCGGTTGAGCCTCGTTGAGCTGCCAGCCGCTGTCAAAGCAGCAGAAGGCACTGCTATGGAACTTGAAGATTGTGCCTTCCCCACGCTAGATGGCATCGACATTTACGACAATCCTGAGAAAGGCTTCGAAGGGGTCAACTGGGCCCTCCTCGTCGGTTCGAAACCACGTGGTCCCGGTATGGAACGCAACGACCTCATTCGTGACAACGGCCCCATCTTTGTCGCGCAGGGAAAAGCCTTGGCCAAAGCAGCCTCGGACATCCGCGTCTGCGTGGTGGGCAATCCTTGCAATACCAACGCGCTGATCGCTCAGCACAACTGTCGGGAAGTCCCTGCGACGCGCTTCTCGGCGATGACCATGCTGGACGAAAACCGCGCTCGCGCCCAGTTGGCTCTGAAAGCGGGCGTCAATGTCGGAGCAGTCCAGAATCTGGCGATCTGGGGTAACCATAGTTCGACGATGGTTCCCGATTTCGACAATGCCTTGATCCATGGCAAGCCGGTGACCCAGGTGATCACCGATCGCAAGTGGCTCGAGGGTGACTTCTTTGCAACGGTACAAAAACGCGGTGCGGCGATCATCGCAGCTCGAGGAAAATCCTCTGCAGCTTCCGCAGCTTCTGCTTGTATTGATCACGTCCGACAGTTTCTGACGAAGACTCCTGAGGGTCAGTGGTTCTCCGCGGCCGTCCCAAGCGATGGTAAGATGTATGATATACCTGCGGGGCTGATTTACTCCTTCCCCGTGCGGTCGAAGGGTGATGGGACTTACGAGATCGTTCGCGATCTGAAGTTGACTCCGTTCGCCAAGGAAATGATCAACATCACGACCAAAGAGCTGCTCGCTGAGCGTGATGTGGTCAAGGATCTGCTCAGCTAACAAGCCTCGCGCGGAGACTCCGGTTCCGCCGGGGACTCCATGGGAGGATTTATGGCGAGAATGGGACGCGCGTCTTTCTTTCTGCGGTTTCTGGGCTGGGTCTTAGGCATAGGACTGAGTTATGGGGCCGCAGGTTGCTTTCCCCGGAATCTTGAAAAATATCAGAAAAACAAGTCCTCAAGCGAGGTTCAGGCCTCGCCTGCGACCGCCGCTGCTTCTCCTCGTGTCACGCGGCCTCGTATCGTGCTGCTGGGTGATACAACGTTTCGGTTCCAGATGACCTACGAACGCACCTGGGACGCTCTCCTCGATATCCTGCTCAGCAATTACAACCTTTCGATCGCCGATCGCACCAACGGTCTGATTACAACTGAATGGGATACCTATTACCTCGAGGGGAAAGTTCACCGCAACAAATTGTCGATTCGCCTGAAGCGGACGGCGGGCAACGGTGCTGAAGTGACGATTTTCAATAATGTGGAACGATTGAGTCAAGCCAGTGAGGGTACAATTGGAGAAATCTGGCTGCCGACGGATCGAACCAAACCCGAGGTGGGTCGCATCGTCCAGAACCTGGCCATAGCCTTGCAATTGCCCCCACCCGAACTGCCAAGTGAGATGATGAGCACACGCCCCGCGGGGGCTGATGGCAGTCGAAAGATGTGATATAAGTCTTGTTGATGGTCTCGCACGCAGCTTTTAGAAAGGAGTCCAATCATGGGTTGGTTTAAACGGATCGCGCTGTTCGCACTGGTGAATGTCGCTATTATGGTCATGGTGTCCTTGATTCTGAATCTCTTGGGAGTCGGTGGATACCGGACGGCACAGGGTCTTGATCACAGTGCTTTAATGGTATTCTGTCTGGTCTGGGGCATGGTCGGCTCGTTCATTTCCCTTCTTTTATCGAAGAAAATTGCGAAGTGGACCATGGGTGTTCAAATCATTTCGCCCTCAGCGGGCGGTGCAGAAGGCGATCTGGTGCGCACAGTGCACCGTCTGGCTCAAGCGGCGGGTCTCAGTAAGATGCCGGAAGTGGGTATTTACGCTGGTCAGGAAATCAACGCCTTTGCCACAGGTCCGACCAAGAACAACTCCTTGGTGGCTGTGTCTGAAGGACTTTTGCGGCATATGAATCGGGATGAAGTCGAGGGTGTCCTCGGGCATGAGATCGCCCACATCGCCAACGGCGATATGGTGACCCTGACTTTGATTCAGGGTGTCGTCAACGCGTTTGTCATGTATATCGCGCGTGTCGCGGCTTATGCGGTCAGTCAGTTCATGCGAGGCGATGAGGAGGAAGGTCAGGGCATGAGTCACTTGGCTTATGTCTTCACGGTCTTTTTCTTCGAGATGATCTTCGGACTCTTGGGCTCTATGGTCGTCTCGGCCTTTTCCCGCTACCGGGAGTATAGGGCGGATGCCGGTGGCGCTCGATTGGCGGGACGGAACAAGATGGTCGCCGCTTTGCAAAAGCTCCAGGCTGGACTTCAGCTGCAGGACGCCGAGGGGGTTGCGTCGATGGCTCCCTTCAAGATCTCGAGCAAGCCGTCGAAGTTCGCAGCCTTATTTTCGACCCACCCTCCCCTCTCGGAGCGCATTGCTCGCCTGCAGAAGTACGTCGTCTGATTGCAGTTCTCCCGGCAGCTGGACTTTGCGTCCGCTGCCTCTCGCTCTCTCGCCTATGACTGGCTGAAAAAACCTTGCATGAACCCGAGTTGCTAGTATAAAACCCTTTCTCTAGCTTCGTGTCTCTGACTAGATTGGAACGAGACATGGAGGGATGGCAGAGCGGCTGAATGCGGCGGTCTTGAAAACCGTTGTGGGGGTGACTCCACCGGGGGTTCGAATCCCTCTCCCTCCGTACCTCCCTTCGGGCAAGGCTAGATCCTATAGACTGGAGAGATGGCAGAGTGGCCGAATGCACGTCCTTGCTAAGGACGCGTCTGGGTAACTGGACCGAGGGTTCGAATCCCTCTCTCTCCGTTCCTACCTTCCCATGATTCCCTGGATCAATTTGATGTTTTTTGATGGACCGCCGGGATCCTTCGAGGTCTTTTTTTTGGGTTGAACGATCAAGAATTGTCGTGGATTAGCATTTTATCCACAACTTGTTCACAAACCTGTGGATAAGTTTTTCTGCGGCCTTTTTCGATATGGAAGCCCTTGCGCATTCCTCAAAAAAATATTGAACAGCACGCAAGAGTCGGGAGAGCAGGTGCTGCTATGCGTCTATATGGCATTTTGAGGGTCAGGGCCGTCGTCTGATGCTCTCTGTTTTTTTGTATAAAAATGAGGCAGGCGGTGGGCACGCGGATGTCTGGCACTCAGGGGTTCTAACTGCTGAATTGAAATCGATAGGTTTAAAAAGACGGGCTCGCTCCGTTTTGCTGCGCAGCAGCACATCAGTGATAAACGAAGATTTCTCGATGCCCTGCCAGGCGTGATTTGATGCGGAGGGCGGCATTGAGGAGGCTATTGACCCCCAGTTTTCCTGTATAAAAATAGAGCTCCTTCGTTCGAAGGAATGCGATACCCAGACTCACCTCTTCGAGCAAATGAGCGGCGATAGGGATACTCAGTCGGTCGGGGGCAAAGTAGATCCCGACTTGAAGCGGATTGAGGGATTCAACGGTCGTCACGAGTCGATCACGGACCGCATCGAGACTCTGTCGGCATTGGCTTTCTGGGATCAAGTAGAACTGCCGAGGCGGTTGCTCGGGATGACTATGCGAAAGCATGAGGGGCTTGTCTTCACTGAGTCCCACATCGCTCACGAGCGAAAAAATGCCCTCGGCTGTAGGAATCGAGAAGAGATCGCGGGGGGAAGCCGATCCCTTGGCGTAGAGGCCGATCCAGAAGGGACAAGCCCCCAATTCCTCGGGACGAATGATACTCAGCTGGAGCGGCTCCGGACCGTCCGACAGAGCCTGCGGGTTCAACCCCATAACGTCGCTCTGAATCTTGTTTTCTTGACCTAGTATCTCGTTCAACCCGCAATCCTCGCTGGCAATGAGTAGTGACTCTATTCTAGCGAATGCGCAGTCTGTCCGGATATCGAAATAAGGCTTCTTTCTTTCTGTTTATTTTTTAAGCAGGACCCCTCCCCTGCTCGACAGAAGAACCGAGGCCATGCTGTTCCGGCTTATTGGCTAAAGTGTGTGGCCGCCGTGTACCACTCTCCCCGCACGAAAGCCCTCCATTCGTAACGTTGGGGTCCCCTGCTATGCAGTTCGAGACGTACCGTTCCGTTCTGCCAAGTTTTTTCCCAGGTGGCGAGGGCTGCTGTAGCGACGGAAGACGCCGCTTTTCTCCAAAGTTGATAGGAAGCGGTGAACTGTCGCTCCGCTCCACTTGCATCTTGGTAGCGTAAAGGGCCATAAAATAATGCCGCCAAGAATTCATCCAGTGGTGTATCCCCCTGCATCATGTGATCGACGGTCTCTTGGATCCAATCATGATAGGGGGCGAGGCGCGTGTAGACTCCAGGCCGACCAGCCTGCCCGCAGCCTGTGCCCCAACTGACGAGTCCATACAGTTCTTGCGTCTGAGCACCCACGACCAGTGGCCCACCCGAGTCGCCATCGCAGCTGTCGGTGGCGCCCTTCTGCATATCGCCTGCACAGATCTGCTCTTCGATGATCGTTCCGTAGGAACCACCGAGAGTCTTGCACTGTCCCGTTCCTATCTCTTGGACTTCTGCAGTCTGAATGTTCGTGGGATAGACAAATCCATCCCGACTGGTGTTGCCATAACCGTAGATTCGAAGGCGATCCTGTGTTGCGTCCGAACCAGCGAGTGTGATGGTTTTTGTGGTGAGGGATGACTCGAGAAAGACCAGCGCAAGGTCATGTTGAAATTTCCGGTTGTGATAACGAGGGTGACGAATGATGGCCTGAGCCTGGATCGGTGTGGGTTTGGAATCAACGGACGTCATCCCCATCCAGACAGCCAAATCCCCCCTGAAGGGGCTCACGCAGTGTGCAGCCGTGATGACGACATGGGGTGCAATCAAACTTCCCCCACAGAAGGGCTCTTGGTCACCGATCTGATGAAGAGCGGCAAAGTAAGCTGGTGCCTGGGTTGGCTGACCACCGATAATCAGTGTCTCAGACGTTGAGGCTCGGCGTTGGCCGCAAGATACGAGCAGAAAGAGCATCGCAAGTAAGATCGGACGTGAGCCGAAGCTCGAAGAGACTAACATCGTGTAGCGCTCCCGTGAAAAGAATCGAGGCCCTATCTTCCACCCTTTTTCTATCTTGAACCACCGACATCTTGTGATTCAGATGAAGCAGGCCCTTGAGAGCTTCCCTGATGATGGAAGCTGACACAAGTAGCCCTATTTCGTGTCGAGACATCAACTATCGATCGAAGATCGTTAGCACTTCGAGAGTCTTGAAAACGGAATATGAATCGGGCCATGAAAAGTCACTTGCGCGGCCTGGCAGATCATGGTTTGGTGCCAGCGACCCGGAGCAAAAAAGGCGACAAGGACAAGCCACCCATGCCCAAAAGATTGCAGTATACGACCACCGAAAAAGATATTCGGATTGAAGAAATCTTCGATGAAATCAAATTCCTAGCCCTTCGAGAGCTTCATCCCGACATCCTGAGCTACTTTGAATGGATCTCGACCTATCAAAAGGTCATCATATCGCACGAGACGGTCCGGGAAGCGAAGGAGTACCTACCGTCAGCCTTGGGGTTCAAGACTCGACCTGAGCCCATTTCTGTTGAAGATTGGATCAAAGACGTGCGCGAAGAGAATCAGCGGAGAATCAACGATGGTATGGGGCTGAAGGCTCTGAAGGATGTCTGGGCCCCGTATCCGTCGATTTGTTAGAACGGAGGCCTGTGAGGACTTTTAGACGGATATGGCAGCGAGTCTTGCGCCCTGCGGTTCTGGGTAAGATTCCACATCAGGTGCCTGCCTAGTGACGGCCTAACTCTGCCGCAACTCAATACAGCTCTTTAAGGCGGTCTTCCTGAGCGACCCTTTCTGGTCGAGAGGAACTCAATTGTCTCCCCGCAAAAAAAGCATTAAGCTCCGGCCAACAGATTGAACCCGGGAGACATTGTAAAGGAATGACCTATGCGCCCATCTTGGCTGCAAATTTTTTTGCCTAGCAAACCGCTCCAAGCGCCCTCAGAGCTAGAGCCTGTCCTCGCCCGATTGGGGAACGTAGAATCCGTGCTGAGTGCGATTCAAGAGCAGCTAGGAGGACTGGGAGTCGATCTCCAAAGTTATATACAAGGCCAAAATCGCAGTACTCGTAAGGTTCATTTGAGCTTAGAGCAACTTCTTCAGATGTCCAAGGACCTCCATCTGCAGATGAAGCAAAATCCGAGGAGCTCTGTCAGAGGCGAGGGTCTTTATCTTTCCGATAAAGAAGCTCTCGGGTTGTTGGATCGTTTGGATAGCGAACTCGCTTTGGACGAGTCCACAGCTTCGGTTTTTGGATGGAAGCCTACGGCTCGAAAAGGCTTTGCTTTCGCCGACCAAGACTGTGAGGTCGTCGATGCGATCCCGACAGAGGACGCCGAGGGGACTATCCTCGGTGTTATTCAGCAAGGTTATCGCAGACAGGATGGCTCTCTGGTGCGGAAAGCCAGGGTTATCGTCACGAGGTTGCCTGCTGAGATGGATATGCAACGTGATCAAAACTTTAGTCAGGAGAACGGACTGTGAGCGTTTACGGAATTGATCTAGGAACTACCAATAGCTGCATTAGTGTTTTTGAGAATGGTCATGCCAAAGTGATTCCGATTGACGAACAGCAGACAGTACCGTCTGTGGTGGCCTGGAATGGTCGTGAGTACTTGGTGGGCCATTCGGCGCGAAACTGGGGTTTTCTGAAGCCGTCTCAGGTGGTTCGCTCGATCAAAAGAAAGATGGGTCAGGCCGAATACCGAGTGCAGCTTGGTGACAAGAGCTTTGATCCTGTCGACATATCCAGCAAAATCCTAGAATACCTAGCCAAACAAGCGGGAGCTGTCACCCAACAAGAGGTTCAGGACGTTGTGATCACAGTTCCAGCCTGGTTTGGCGACGAACAGCGACGGGCGACACTCGCGGCTGGCCAGAGGGCTGGTCTCAATGTACTCAGAATTATCAACGAGCCCACGGCCGCGGCCCTTTCTTATCAGGCTGTTGGATCCTCCTGGACTCAACCGTCCCATGAAGAGGAAGTGTGGCTAGTCTATGACCTTGGAGGTGGAACCTTCGATGTTTCGATCCTCAAGGTGAAAGGCGAGTACAAAGAAGTCCTGACCTCGACGGGTAATACCTTTCTTGGCGGGGACGATTTCGATCGCATGTTTGCCCAGAAGATTGCAGCCCGTATCAAAGACCAATATGGCCTCAACCCCGAGGATGATGATATAGCTCTCGCGACGCTGCGCTTTATCGCCGAGGAAGGCAAGATCCGTCTCTCTCAGGAAGCTGAAATCCGTATCAATCGAAAGCTTGAGCTTGGCGGACAGACGATCTCGCTGGATCTCCAGTTTACCCGCAAAGAATTCGAAGATCTGGTCGAAGACTTGATCGATTCGACACTTGATAAAGTCCGTCAGGCGCTAGCGGACGCTGATTTGCAGGTGCAAGACCTGGACCGCCTCATTCTGGTGGGGGGATCCTCGCGCATCCCTCTTGTGCAAGAAAAGCTAAGGGATTTTCTCCATTTAAACCCCGAATTGTATGTCGACCCTGACCTCTCGGTATCGTTGGGGGCCTGTCTGCAGGCAGCCCTCGTGAAAGGTCTGAGCTACGAACAAACGGTGGTCGATATCTGCCCCCATACCTTAGGCATCGCTGCACACGGTCAGCATGATCTGATGTCGGAGCGCGAGGCGGAAGATTACCCCCTCAGTTTCTCCCCCCTGATTCTGCGCAACAGTCGACTGCCTGCAAAGATCACGCAGACCTTTTTTAAAGGCTTTCTCGAGCAAAATCTTGTGGAAATCGTCGTTCTTCAGGGCGAATCAGCCTTGAGTCACGAGAATACATTGATCGGGAAGTTTCGAGCTGCGCTGCGGCCCTCGGATCGCCTCGAAGTCTACGTTCGATTTGCCTATGATGCAAACGGCATCATAGAGGTCGGTGTGTCCCAGAACCACGATCAAGATCTAGTGAAAACCTACAAGATGGACTCCCATCAGTCTGCGACATGGAACAGCGAATTGGTCGTCGAGTCTGATGATGATCAGACCGACCCCCAAAGCGATATCAATGTGTCGAATTATTTGATCGAACAGGTTCATGTGCAGTTGGATCGGGTCTCGCCAGAAGAGCGTGAGCAGATTCGGGAACAGCTTTCCCGCTACCGCCAGGCCCTAGCTTCGATGAACGATAGCCTCATGGATGAGCTAGAAGGCGACCTTTACCTCTGGTTGGAGAAGAAGAAAGCTGAGGAAGGAGGAAGTCTTGGGGCGCAATAATCGTGAGAATAGAAAAAAAAAGAGTAAGAAGCGACAGAGCCACAGTAAGAAAAATCGGCTCGATCCGCAGCGGCAGCTGATTGATTCGATCGATGAGTTAAGCACGAGTTCGGTGGTCGAGGCGCTCACGACCAATTCTCCTCCCGAGATGATTGGAATCGGTTATCGGGCCTTGCGCAGTTTGGCAGAACAGATCGAAACGCCAGTGTGGAAGTTCAATGTCGCCGTGTTCGAGCTTGCCTTCCTGCAGCGCTTCCCCTCTGCTTTTGAAGCGGAAGAGCTCAAGCGTCTCTGTGCCAAGATCGATCGCATCGATGGCAACGGCTATCGTGATGTCGTGGATGTCCTACAGTTCCTCGCCCAGGGCGCAACAAGCGGCTGGGAGCTGCCCGAACACTGGACGGAAGAGAGTCTCCTGGAGTTTTCTCCTCTCCTGCTCTTGCCATTCGTGTTCCACGCCTTTTTTGAAGGCCGAATCTCCCTGGTCTCATCCCGTATGCAGTGGGGTATCAGCCTTCTTGACGAATTGCTCGACGATCTGGATCTGCCCTCTTGCCAAGCGCTCCTCGACGTCGCTCAACCGACGAAGAGAAAAAGCCACCCAGCCGTCTCCAAGCTGAAAAAACTAGAGACCTGGTTGCGTCACATGAGCGCCAATCATCATGTTGCGCCTGGGCTGATCGATCATTTTGTGAGGCCCCTGGCTTCGGCCGCATTGCGTCAACGCTTTGAGGGGCTCAAGCCTCTCGATCCCGGGCAATGGCCGCGGATATCTGAGCTGGCGCATGGAATGCCTAAACCTATGGCATCGGATCGGATTGAATTTCAAAAGTTCCCGATCCGGTTTCTTAGTTCTCAATTTACGACATATGTGCGCGAATCAGCTCAGAGAAAACCTGGCCTAAACTTTCGGCGGCATATTGGTCTTCTGACCATTCAGTGGCGCCACAATCAAGAATTGGGTGGGACAGGTCACGGCAAGAAGCCAGACCTCTTCCTGCAGCTCTGGAATGCTCTCACCCACGGAGTGCCATCGCCAGACAAGGAGTGGTCTCTACAAGCTCGCCTACTCCTGAAGGCGAAGCTTATGGAGAGCTTCAAGGATTCATTCCGTCTGCCGATGGCCCTGGCGATCGTTGAAGCGCTTTATCAATTCGATCCCAACGATCTTCAGCTCGCGTGGCTGCTTTTGTCTTATGACAAGGGGAACAAAAAACTGCGCGAGCAAGCGAGCGAGTTTGTCAAGATGGCGCCGGCTGGTATTCTGGCCTTTGATCCATTTTATCACCTGTTTGTGACCCACAAACTCCATACCAGACGAGAATTTCGAGAGTACTATTGGGATCGCATGGGCAAAGAGCAAAAGCGCGAGATTCTTCGTTCATGGTTGGTTCGTATGACTTCGCGACGATCAGAGGCTGAAGATTACGAACATTTTGAGCGCCTTACGTTTGGGATTCTGCTTCGCGAGGACAGTTTTCCGCTACAAGATCTCTATGAGACAGGCGAGCTCGAACCCGACTTGATTCTTTGGAGTGCTATCTATCTTTTGAAATCGGGAAAAAAGCTTACGAACCTGAGTCGGGATCGTATCTGGTCTTTACTCGTGGCGTGGGGGCAGCCTCAGCACGAGAGCTTTGCACAAAGATACGGGCGGGATCTCTTTGATGCTCTCGTGCCTTCTCTCATTCACGAGAGTTACTTGAGTCAAGGCATCCTGGTGAAGCTTCTGCCGCTTGTCGGTCCTTATGCGAGCTTCGAGACAGCCAGCGTTCTTTTCAGGAGACTGATGGAGTTCAAATTTCGGCAAGACATACCGGGTCTTGAGCCCATGCTGATCAAGCTGGAGGAATGTCTACTCCCAGGGAAGCCTGTTCGAGGATCCACCAAGTCGGGTCGTCGATCGACTCAGAGGCAGTTTCAGTGGGGCGACATGGATCAAGAGGGAAGGATGTGAAGCATGAATCGATTGAACAGAGAAGAGGCCCTTAAGGTCCTCGGTCTCTCACAGGTGAGTGGTGTTGAAGATCAGGTTTTGGAAGCACGATTTCAGCAGCTTGTCAGGCGATATCCAAATGAAACGTTTCCGGATCGCTTTTCCGTCATTCGAGAAGCCTACGAAATTCTCAAGGACCCCATGAATGAATTTCGGAATTTGCTCCACGATGATATGATCGACCTTTCTTCCTATCTCGAACCAATCGAGCCCCTCAACCGATTGCCAGGATCAGAGGCTGAGCTGCGATTGGTGAGGATGCTAGGTGTCCTGTTAGGTGAGCATTGTCTTAAGGTCTTGGAGGCTTCCGATGATGAAGATTTCGAGGATAGCGACGAACCCGAAAGTTGGATGGATCTTGGGTCGATGGAAGAAATGATTGAAGAGCTGCTGTCTGGGATGGAAAGGGAGGCGCGAGGGAAGAGGCGAAGATGATTGGTGGTCTGAGAGATAGCCGATAGGTCTTTGGAGGAGGCGGTCTCTAGCTTCCCTCCAGCAAGCTTTGCTCAACTCCAGGATGCGGCTATCTTATGAAAAAAACTTCCGCTGAATATCCGGGAGTGGACCCATCCAGGCTGTGACACAAAGCGTCGGCGTGACCTGAACGCAGGCATCAATCTTAAGAATGTGGCTGTGAGCTCCGCGGTGAATGCCTGTGGAGCGTCCTCTGACGGCGGAACGAAGAGGCCGACCGGGCTCGGCGCTCTGCGAGTCGTGGCGCGTCAAAGAAGGAGTGTGATACCGACTCTGGGCATGTTGCCGCTTGAGCAAGAATGATGAGGAATTCGAGCTTCTTAAGCAAGGCCTACCGACTCCTTTGGCGAACCCCTGCCTTTCGTTTACGGCTAGAGGAGCGCCAATCGCTGTGATCAAACCATCCATCGAGTTTCTAAGAGAACGAGCAGTCCACTGAACGGCGAAGAAGTATTGCCCAGCTTCGCAAGGTAACGCCAGCTTATATCCCCTGACTGAAGCCAGGGGCTTTACGCCGCGTTTCGGTATGAAAGGAGATGAAGTGCCAGATATCTGCGTAGAGATTGAAGGATACACACTCAATATTCGCGTCGCGGCAATCATGAGGAAAGACGGCTCTATCTTGGTGCATCAATTGCCTGATGGGGACTTCTGGTTTTTGCCGGGGGGGCGTGTCGCTGTGGGTGAGACCTTTAGAGATGCGCTGGCTAGGGAGCTTCGAGAAGAGCTTGGTTCCGAGTTCCAGATTGGGGCATTCGCATTCCTATGCGAGAACTTTTTTGTTTATAATGACAGGCATTTTCATGAGATTTGTACATTTTTTGAAGTTGCCTGTGATCGGGGATCCGTCGAGGCTCTTGATCAGTGTGAAGCCGATGGTACCCGATTCCGGTGGATGGGCCCTGCAGAACTCAAGCTAGCTAATATCCAGCCGCTTGTTCTGAAGGATATCCTTCTTAATCAGGCATTTGATCAGAAACATGTCGTGGTACATAGTGTGTAAGATTCTTCGAAAGCAAAGTTTCGGTGTTTAGGCAAGCTTCACGATACTTGGATGCACGAGGATTCAACCTGGACTGAGCAGGTTCACCTTTTCATTCACCTACATCTTATGCTTGACGAGGTTGAGGAACGAAGTAAGTTCGACCTGGTCTCGTTTACGGGTACGGTTGCAGCAGAACCTGCAACCGTGTGAGTGCAGCTGGAGTCCCAGCCGCCTGTTCCGTTTGGGTATTCTCGGACAGGCGTGAAGGTGAGCCTTAGCCGCATCCGCATCCCGTATTAGGATTTGGGAATCCACCGCCTTCAGGTGGTAGTGGAACGCCGGCACCATTCTCGGGCAGGGGTGGTGAGAAGCGGAGCGTGCTTGTTTCTTCGGGAACGAGGTCCAACAGAGTCACTTCAAAGCCCCCCCGAACTCGGCTGAAAATCATCCGGAAGGTACGCAGTGGCTCACGGAGTGTGCTCGTGCGGAATTCGCGAAGAACAACCAGTTTGCTACCGTTGTCCAACGATGTAACGTCGACTGGGATGGCGGCGATCCGAGAGTAGATACCTGCATCAACCTGAAGTCCGTAGCGGATCTCGAAAATCTGCTGCCCTTGGAGCGACGATGTCGAGATACGGTAGACACCAGGGATATCGTTCTCAATACTCCGGAAAGGCACATCGATAGTACTGGGTTCTTGATAAAGCCCAGGCTGGACGCTAAAGCGATTGGCACTTTGCGCCTGAAGCGTCTGTAGATGGGTCAAGCCGAGTGACAAAAGGACAAGACAAAGTTTGAAAAGTCGCATACGGAACATTCCTTCTTGATTGAGCTATGCAGTATTTTCCTCAAACCTATTTTGAGGACCTGCCTACGAGAGCTTACGGGAACCAGTGGAGTCTCTAACTTATCTTCATGGGGCCTCCGAATGGTCATACTGTTGAACGATCGTTCGGCCGTATATTCGCTCGAAGCGGGAGTAAGGTTACAGACGCAAAAAAAGCAAACTTGAACAAAAGACAATCTCGGATCACCGCATATATGACGGACCCCCTCGCCTGCTCCTACCGACTCTGGGAGAGAGCGTGCGTCGCGGACTAGCCTGCTAAAGACTGGCCGAGGGCGGAGTCACGTCCCTTGCCGACGATGCACTCTTGCGTTCGTCCGCGTTCGCTTCAAGAAGGGCCTATAAGTTTCATCAAAATTGCAGGAGTCGTTCCATTTTGTTTCGACGGCAGACAAAACAAAAAACTTGGGTACGGCTCTTTTTTGAGAACTGTCGAAGGCTTGACTGCTCGCGGGCTCTAACAACTCGGAGAAGCGGATGGGCTGTATGAAAAGCAGCCATGTAAACCACTAGAATTCAGAAAATCCGGCGGTTTATGCAGAGGCGTTGCCAAAGATACCCCAACCCGAAGATTTATGGTAGGCTCGGGCATTCAGGCCGGTTTTTCCCTGGAGAAAATGGTGAACGCGTCTTCAGATCGTGAAACTCGATGGACCATCTTGCTTCTAGCTGCCCAGCAGGCGGATGAGGACGCATACCGCCGCCTCTTGGAGGAGCTGAAGACCTATCTGCGACCCTTACTGAACCAAAAATTGCGGGGCAGCCATCATGTCGATGATGTCACTCAGGAAATTCTGATCGGAGTCCATCGAGCTCGGCACACCTTCGATGGCACCCGACCCTTTATGCCCTGGTTTCATGCGATCGTTCGGTACAAATTGATCGATACCTTTCGGCAAAACCGTCGGCTACAAGATCATGAAATTATAGATACAGACGCGATCGAACAATACTCTGAAACTTTTGGTGGCGAGCCTACGAAGGAGGGATTGGACGAAGCGGTTCTTGAGGCTCTCTCGAGGCTGCCACCTAAGCAGCGAAGGGCGGTCGAGCTTTTGAAGATGGAGGGAAAAAGCGTGAAGGAAGCGGCGGTCGAAATGAAGATGAGCGAGAGCGCAGTCAAGGTTTCGGCCCACCGTGCTTACGAAGCCTTGCGGAAAAGATTCCTAGGAGACAAGAAATGAATGACGATCCTAGAATCGAAATGCTGGTGCAGGACCTGAGGAAGGTCAAGCCGTATCACGGGCGTTGGCCGTGGCTCGGGACGGTGCTGGTGTTCGGCATAATCTTCTGTGCGCTGTTTTCGAGTTTGGTAGGTTGGCGTCACGACCTCGCTTCGGCGCTCCGTGACTCCGTGTTTATGCTTGAATTGCTGCTCTTGAGCGGACTGTTTGGGTTTGGCACGGTCCTTGTCCGGCGCTCTTCGGTTCCCGGGCCCTGGCCGACCCAGAGGCGCGATCTGCTGATCGTCACCCTGGGTTTCGTTCTTCTGGGAGGCCTATTCGGAAGCCATAGCGCGGCTCCTGCCCATACTCCACTCGCTGGCTGGCCTTGCCTCGTGCTCATTCTCGCGAACTCTGCTCTGCCAATGCTGCTGAGCGTTCTCATGCTTCGCGCCGGAGCATCGACTCAAGCTCGCTTGTCCTTAGGCCTAGCGGCTGTGACGAGCTTGGGCTTAGCCATAGGCTTTCAGCATGTTATCTGCTACGACAGCAGCGCCTCGCATCTTCTGATGTGGCACCTCGCTGCACTGCCTTTCGTTTTGGGATTAGCTTGCTTATCTGGCCATCGGGTCTTGCGGTGGTAGATGTGAGCCGAGAACGAAGTCGTTCCTGGCTCGAGGCTCGATTCGCTCAGGGGCTTGTTGTTTGGCGCTTGTAGAAGTCGACAGTTTGCACATAATC